>Ga0302324_100003601_pt1 | contig 34912 bp, 27 predicted proteins | sample Palsa_T0_1_FD_201949 | JGI IMG/M metagenome (GOLD analysis project Ga0302324, IMG submission 201949) | Peat permafrost microbial communities from Stordalen Mire near Abisko, Sweden - Palsa_T0_1 | ecosystem: Environmental > Terrestrial > Soil > Palsa > Peat permafrost | place: Sweden: Abisko...
TTCTCTCGATTTGCGTCGAGGTGTCCAGCGCCGCGATGTTCTTGGATGATGATCCGGGCGTATTGATCAGTGCGTGCCTGTTCGGCGATGGCGCCGGCGCGGCGATCCTCTCGAGGTGTCAACCGCCTGCACGGCGCCGCGTCGAGTGGAGGCAGACGGCCTCGCTGATCGATCCATCGCAACGCGAAGCGCTGCGTTTCGAGCATCGCGAGGGGATGCTGCGCAATATCTTGACCCGCGCGGTGCCGCGACTAGCGGCGCAATACGCCCAAGCGCTCTTGACCACCATGCTCGAACGTGCGCAGCTTGAGCAATACAGTATCCGCGAGTGGATTTTTCACGCGGGCGGCCGCGATGTGTTGATTGCGCTGCAGGAGGGTCTCGGTTTGCCGCCGCAGGCGTTGCGCTATAGTCGCGACGCGCTGCGCCGCTACGGCAATCTAAGTAGCGCATTCGTTTACTTCGTGCTTGAGGCAGCGCTCGCGGATCGTGCGTCGGGAGGATGGTGGTGGTTGTCATCCTTTGGGGCGGGATTCTCCTGTCACGGCGCCTTGCTCGCGGTAGAGTGACTGGGCGATGGCGATAAGGAATCGGCAGGTATGCCCCGAAGCGCTTGATGAGCTGTCACCGCAGGACCCGCGAGCGCAGCGATCTCGCCGCGATTTGCGCCGAATCCATCGAGCCATGCTGTCGCTTCGCATACTGAAGCACGCCTGGTCACATTTGCGGCTGATCGAACCGCCGGCGCGCATCATCGAGTTGGGGGCAGGCGACGGGACTTTGCTGCTGCGATTGGCCCGGGCATTGCCGTCACGGCGGGGTGATACGGAGCTCGCGTTGCTTGACCGACAGCATGTGGTGAGCGCCGAGACGATCGACCAGTTTCGCAGCGTCGGCTGGCGGGTGAAGGTGGTGTGCGAAGACGCACTCCAGTGGGCTGGCGCACCGAGCGCCGAGCCCTACGACCTGTGCATCGCGACGCTGTTTCTGCATCATTTCCGGGATCCCGAATTGGCGTTGCTGCTCGAGGGCGTGGCAGCCCGAAGTCGGGCGTTCATCGCGATCGAACCGCACCGCGGAACGCTGGCGACTCTCGGCAGTCACCTGGTCGGCATGCTCGGGGTGAATGCCATTACCCGCGAAGACGCCGTCAAAAGTGTTGAGGCTGGGTTTTCGAGCGCTGAAATCACGGCCGCTTGGCCTGGTAACGTGGATTCATGGTGGATCCGAGAATTTCGCACGCTGCCCTTTTCGCAGTGTTTCCTCGCAGCGCGACAAAGCGTCCGGAGGACCGACCATTAGCGCGGCCACCGAATCCGATGCGTTGATAATCGGCGCCGGGCCGGCCGGGACGGCGACCGCCATTTTGCTGAAGTTGGCGGGATGGCGCGTGGTTCTCGTCGAGAAATCCGCCTACCCCAGGCAAAAGGTGTGCGGCGAGTGTCTCACGGCGGGTGGCCTGGCCATGCTGGATGAGCTGGGGGTCGGTGCAGCCGTTTGCGCTCGCGCCAGCCCCGAATTAAAACAGGTAGGGTGGATGGGCGATGCCCCCTCCATCGTCGCCGATCTGCCCGCTTGCGTGGAGGGCGTTTACCGGTATGGGCGTGCACTGGGCCGTGACCATTTAGATACGCTGCTCGTCAATCGCGCTCAGGAACTCGGCGTAACTCTCCTGCAACCAGCGAGGGTAAGAACTGTGCGCGGGAAGCCCGGCCATTTCGAGTGCGAAATTCAAGCAACCGAAAAGCCGCGCACCGGGCGCCTCGATCATGCCACCTCATCCCTCATGCTCCGCGCGGCGGTGGTTGTTGACGCCCACGGCTCTTGGGATGCGGGCCCTCGAGACACGGTTCGGGAGGCGCGCACGGCCCGTCACAGCTCGGACCTTTTTGGCTTCAAGGCGAGCTTCGCAAATGCGTCGCTTCCCGCCGGTCGGTTGCCCGTGCTGGCGTTCTCCGGCGGATATGGGGGAATGGTCGTGGCCGACGGCGGCCGGCTCACCATTGCAGGCTGCATCCGTCGAGACACCTTGCAGGCGTTGCGGAGGAGGTGGCGCGGCGTATCGGCGGGTGTCGCATTCGAGAAGTACCTCCGTACTTCTTGTGCGGGCGTGCAGGTAGCTCTCGAAGGCGCCCACCGCATCGGATCTTGGCTATCGGTCGGCCCTCTGCGACTCGGCATTCGCGTCGGTGAGGGCGAGGGACTCTTCCGAGTCGGCAATGCCGCGGGAGAGACGCACCCGCTGGTTGGCGAGGGAATGAGTATGGCGCTCGAATCGGCCTTCTTGCTCTCGAACCACCTTATCCCCCACACTGCCGGCGAGATCGATTCGATCCGTTGGATTCAGATCCATCGAGCCTATGAGGCGGCGTGGCGAGCCGCATTCGCGCCGCGGATGCGAGTCGCCGCAGCCTATGCTCATGTAGCCATGCAGCCGGCCTTGCGTGTCCCGACTCACGCAGTGCTGCGGCGCTGGCCGCGGTTATTGACTCATGCGGCGCAATTGGCCGGAAAGGCGCGGCCTCACTAGATCGGGGGTTCAGACTCGAAGGCACATCATGACCACACTCGACACTTTGGTGGATATTTTAGTTCGTGATTACTGCCTCGATCGCGCGAGGATCGTACCGGAGGCGACGCTCGCCGTGGTGGGGCTCGATTCCTTGAGTCTGCTCGAGCTCATGTTCAAGATCGAGGATCGTTACGGTGTCAAAATTCAGGAGGACACTCCGACCAACTTGGTTACCGTAGGCGACGTCGTGCGCTATGTCGACGAACTCCTCGCCCGCAAACTCGAAGCGAGCGGTGCTTCCGAAGTGAAGACCGGAACATGATGCCTCGCCGGGTGGCCGTCACGGGCCTCGGTGTGATAGCGCCGCTCGGTAATTCGGTCGACCAACTCTCGACCAATCTCGAAGCGGGCCGATCGGGCGTCCATCGCTTGAGCGCGTCATGGGCGGATCAATTGCAGGCACCGATCGGCGCCTCGGCTAACTTTGATGGCAGCGCACACTTTGCGGCGCCCCGCCTGCGAATGCTCGATCGCGTCAGTCAGCTGGCGCTGGTGGCCGGCGGGCAGGCCATTGCCGACGCGCAGCTCGATTTCTCGGTTGAAAATCGCGAACGATGCGGCGTTTTTGTGGGTACCGGGATGGGGGGTGCCCAGACAACCGACGATAGCTACCACACGCTCTACGCGCAGCGATCCGATCGCATCGAACCCTACACCGTGCTTGGCGCGATGACCAATGCCCCAGCGGCTTGGGTTGGCATCGATTATGGAGTTTCCGGGCCCATTCTTACTTACTCCACCGCATGTTCCTCATCGGCCGTGGCGCTCGGAGAAGCTGCGCGGAAAATCCAAAACGGCGAGCTGGATGTCGTGATCGCGGGCGGTGCCGAGGCACCGTTAGTGCTCGGCGTGCTGCGAGCGTGGCAAGCCATGCGTACCCTCGCCAGCCAAGATCCGAGGGATCCGTCAGCCTCGTGTCGTCCGTTCTCACGGACGCGCACGGGCCTCGTGCTGGGGGAAGGCGCTGCATTTGCCGTCCTCGAGGATTGGAATCACGCGATGAAGCGCGGCGTGAAGATTCATGCGGAACTCTCGGGCTACGGTTTGACGAGCGATGTAGCTCACATCACCCGGCCCACCATTGACGGGCAGACGAAGGCCATGCAGGCGGCGCTCGCCTCAGCGCGCGTGGAGGCCGCTGATATTGACTACGTCAACGCTCATGGCACGGCCACCCTGCAGAACGACGCCGTGGAGACTGCGGCCATCAAATCGGTGTTTGGCGGGCGCGCCCACGCGATTCCCGTCAGCTCGACGAAGTCCATGCACGGGCATCTATTGGGTGCAGCGGGTGCACTTGAGTTCGTGATTGCGGTCATGTGCTTGCGGCGCGGAACCGTGCCGCCCACGATGCATTTGGACTCGCCCGATCCAGACTGTGACCTCGACTACGTCGCGGGACAAGCGCGGCGCGGGATACGGCTTAACCGCGTGATGTCGAATTCTTTCGCATTCGGCGGTACCAACGCCGTCCTGATTGTCGAATCCGCTGCTCCAAATTAGGGCAATCTCAAGGGGGAGCATCCAGTTTGCCGTGATGCGAAGCTATTTGTTCCACATTCTTTCAGAGGATAGGTTCTCGATGTCGACTTTTCGTGCGCGATGGGTGGTTGGCTCTCTCGCATGTCTGTTGGTGGCCTGCTCCGGTAGTTCCGATACGCCCGCTTCGGCGTCGGCGAAGGTGGCGGCCGCGGCTGCGCCGCGCGCTCAAGCGGAGGACTCCGAGAATGTCCTGAATGTCTACAACTGGTCGGATTACATCGGGCCTTCGATCGTCAGCGACTTCGAGAAAGAGTCCGGCATTAAGGTGCATTACGACGTTTACGAGACCAATGAGATGATGGAGGTCAAGCTCCTCTCCGGGCATACGAATTACGACATCGTCGTGCCCGGCGGATCTTTCTTCGAAAGAGAGGCGATGGCGGGCGTCTACCAAAAGCTCGACAAGAGCCTTTTGCCTGGCTTGAAGAATCTTGACCCGGACGCGGCGCGTGCCACCGCCGTTTACGATCCAGGTAATCAGTATGGCGTCGATTACGCCTGGCTCATCTCGGTCGGGATGGGGTACGACGTCAACAAGGTGAAGGCCCGGCTCACGGACGCACCGCTCGACAGCTGGCGCCTGATGTTTGACCCCAAGTTGTTATCCAAGCTGCGGGACTGCGGAGTTTCCGTGCTCGACTCGCCGGACGACGTTGTGGGTTCGGTGCTCGCCTATCTCGGCAAAGATCCCAATGGCGAGTCACCCCAGGATCTCGCGTCCGCCGAGGAGGTGCTGCACGCGATACGTCCCTACCTCCGGTACGTCGATTCCACGCGATACGTCGCCGACCTCGCCAACGGCGACCTCTGCCTTGCACTCGGTTGGTCCGGGGATGTCGCGCAAGCGCGGCGGCGCGCGAATGAGGCCGGCAAGGCAGTGACGATCGGCTATTCGGTGCCCCGTGAAGGTGCGCTCAGCATCGTCGATGTCCTCGCGATCCCCGCGGATGCCCCCCATCCCAAGAATGCGCACCGGTTCATCGACTATCTACTGCGCCCCGATGTCGCCGCCAAGAACGCCGCGGCCATCACCTATGCGAGCGGCGTCGCTGGCTCGGTTGCCCTGGTGAACGAGTCCCTGCGCAACGATTCCGCGGTCTATCCATCGCCCGAGGCGCGCGCACGGCTGGTGCCCATGCGCGCGAGGTCGCAGGAATTCACGCGCTCGCTCATGCGCATGTGGACGCGCTTCAAGACGGGCGAGTAGCACCGAGCGGGCATCCCGCCTTCTTGCCTGCGCGCCGCACAAAGGCGCACCGGTCAAGGCGCGTGACCGTACACCATTTTGCCGCCGAACATGGTGAAGATCACCGCGGCGCTTTTTAGCTCCTCCGCCGGGATCGTGAGCACGTCGCGGTCGATCAAGGTCAGGTCGGCGCGCTTGCCGGCTTTGATCGAGCCGATCTCGGACAACTGATCCAGCGCCTCAGCCGAATTGCGCGTATAGGCGTAGAGCATGGCCATCCGCGGCATGCGTTGCGCGGCGTCGAGAACGCCCTGCGGACCCGAGCGCGTCTCTGCCTGGAAAATTGCGTCGAACGGATTCGCCGTCGTGACCGGCCAGTCGCTCGCGCCGGCGATCACCCCGCCGGTATCCAGAATGGAGCGTGCGGGATACTGCCATCGGTAGATCTCCGGATCGATGTACGGCTTTACCTGCTCGTTGGTGCTCGGATCGGCGATCGCCCATATCAGCTGCAGCGCCGCGATCACATGCAGCTGGCCGAATCTCGGAATGTCTTCGGGATCGGCGAACTGGACGTGGGTCATCACGAAGGGCAGGCGGGTCCCCGGGTTCGCCTTGCGCGCCGCCTCGAATGCGTCGAGGGAATCCTTGACGGCGAGATCACCGATCGCGTGGATGTGCACCGTTAGGCCTCGCCGGTAAGCCTCGCTCACCAGCGCGTTCATCTTAGCGGGCGTGAAGAGTGGGCTCACCATCCGGCCCGTGTCGCGATAGGGTTTGGTGAGCGCGGCGGTGTGCGAGGGGACCTCCACAACGCCGTCCGCGAAGACTTTGAGACCCGGAATGGTCAAGTTTGGAATGTCCTTGAACTTCGCCCGGATCGCCTCGACCGCGTCGATCTGCTGCGCGCCGAGATCGGGTTGGACCACGGGATAGGCGACTACGTGCGCCGTCAATTCCCCGCGCTCGCCCAGCTCCTTATACACCGGCAGAAAGCCGGGATCGTCCGGACTTGCGGGAACGCTGCCGCCGACGACGCCGCTCACCGCCGCATCGAGCCATGCGGTGATGCCGAAGCCGTTCATGTATCGCACCGCCGCGCGTCCGGCCTTGAGCATCAACTCCGGCGAGAGAGCGGGCAGACTCTTGTCGAGCTTGGTCTTGCCGGCATCCACCACGAAACCGTTCGGATTAAACGCGGCATCGAAGCCGAAGTAGCGCTGCTCGCTCGGCTTCAGGCTCTTGATGTACTTGGCCGTGATGCCTGCGCGGGTCCTGGCGGGCCGATTCGCCCAGGCGGTATGTCCGTCGGAGCCGAACAGGACGATTGGCTGGCTCGCAAACTCGCCGCTGCTCAAGGCCGCATCGATCTCGGCGGCATGCGACCAATAGCCGATGTCGATGCCGTTGATCACCAGCACGTCGCCGAGCCGGCTGTCATTCTTCTTCATCTGCTCCGCGACGAACTGCGCGAGTGCCGGTACGGAGTCGGCAGTGTCCGGGAAATTCGCCTGGATCAGGGTCACGCCGCCGTCGATGGGATGCGCGTGCGCATCGATCATGCCCGGCATCAGGAACTTGCCCTTGAGATCGATCTTGCTCGCGGCGGGGCCGGCGGCCTGTTCGACCGCTTGCAGCGAGCCCACGGCGAGAATGCGGTCGCCGCGGATCGCAACGGCCTCAGCATAGGGATGATCGTATTCGGCCGTGAATACCTGCGCGTTGTAGAAGATCTGCGCCTCGCCCGATTCGTCGGCGGCGACGGGCGCGGAGCTTGCGAGCGAGGCGCTCGCGCACAGAAGTGCGAGCCAGCGGCGCGACATCCATCGCCGCCGCGCCCTCGGAAGAGTCGAATCGAGCATCCCATATCCCCTTTTTCTGGGCGGTCGGTGCGTACGCAGCGGATCGGATACAGTGTGCGCCCGATCCGCTGGCGTCGAATCGCCGTTGCCGTGAATGTCAGTAACCATAGATCGCCGTCAAGCTGAGGGTTCGCAGCCGGACACCCGGGCCGAAGGAAAGGGGTCGGTCGGTGTGTAGGCGATGTCTCGGGCGTCATACTCAGTGCCGATCCCGATCAGAGCTTAGAGCGTACTGAACGACCTTTCAACTCGAAACTAGATTATTTACGCGGCGCGCACTCGCCCTTAGAGTACGCGGGTACCCCCGCGCGACAGGCGGCACCAAACGAGGGATAATGATGCGAAGGATGTGGACGAAGAGTTTGTACACGGCGCTGATCGCGCTTTCATGGCATGCAAGTGCATTCGGCACGGATACCCTGCTGGTCAACGGCCACATCTACACGGGAAATAAAGCCGCGCCGTGGGCTGAGGCGCTCGCTATCACGGGCGCACGCATCGAGGCCGTCGGCAGCAGCACTGCGATCTCGAAACAGGCGGGTGGACTCGCCCGGGTCATCGACCTCAAGGGCCACACCGTCATACCGGGGATCGTCGACTCACACCTGCACCTGCTTTTCGGGGCTTACGCGCTGCACGGCTTGAATCTCTCCACCCCAGAATCGAGTATCACACCGGGCAAGCCCGACCTTTTGATCGAGCGCCTCAGGGCTTACGCGGCTGCTCATCCGGGCGATTTAGTCCTTTTCGGCCGGGCGGATTTCAGCACGGCGCTGCCAACGACACCCACCCATGCGCTCCTCGATCGCGCGGTCGCGGACCGTCCCGTTGTGATTCATAACACCTCCGAGCACGCGCTGTGGCTCAACGCTGCGGCCATGAAGATGGCCGGCCTCACGAGGTACCCGCTGACCGACCCGGACGAGGAACGTGGCGTGATCCGCGACGCGAGCGGTAATCCGAGCGGGGTGTTGCTGGAGGCGGCGATGCAGATCGCAGACCGCGCGGTCGAGGCGCGGGTGCCGCTCGAGCAGAAGCTTCAAATGATTGAGGCCGCCACGCACTACTTGAATGGCTTCGGCATCACCAGCGTGGTTAACGCCACGGGCAATCTCGCCGAAGTCAAGCTGTACGCGACGCTGCGGGATCGTGGCACGCTCACCGTACGCACGCGCACCAGCTTCGGCGCGGTTGCCGTCCCCCATCATCTGACCCCGGGCTTTCTGGCGGACCTCGATGAGGCACGCCGCAGGTACCATGATGAATGGGTATCGGCGAATCTAGTGAAGTTCTTCATCGACGGAGGCACCGGTCTTCTTCCGCCGCTCGTGTATACCCCGAGGGATTATGCCGCGCTGGTAATGGCCCTCGATGAGCGCGGCTATCAGCTCATGAGCCACGCCTTGCGCGCGGATTCCGTACATATGATTCTCGATACCTACGAGCAGCTGGAACGCGCACATGCGCCGCGGGATCGGCGGCTGCGCATCGAGCATGCCGATCTCGTGGAAGCCGAGGACGTGCCGCGGTTCGCCAAGCTCTCGGTGATACCCGACATGCAGCCGACCTTTTGCTGCGGCGAAATCGGGACCAATTTCGATCCTGCGCAACAAATTCCGTCCGATCGATGGCATGCTCTCGAGGAAAGTGGGGCAACACTCGCTTTCTCGAGCGACTGGCCCTGCACCTGGCCGCCGAGCCCGTTCGTATCGATGCAGCAGACCGCCACCCGCCAGGTGTGGCGCTCGGCGGATACCGCCGACATCGCGAGCGGTCCCGTGGACGGTGCCGGTCAAGGAGGCGCCGTCCCGACCGGAGCGACCTATGTGCCGAATGAGCGCATCCCGGTCGCCGATGCGGTCCGCGCCTACACGCAAGGCTCGGCGTACGCCGCGTTCGCGGACAAGGACGTGGGCACGCTGGAAGTTGGCAAGCTCGCAGATCTAGCGGTCCTGTCCCAGGATATCTTCACGGCGCCGCCCGAAACTCTCGGCAAGACTCAAGTGCTGATGACGCTCGTGGGCGGTAAGAGCGTTTATGGCGCTGCGCCATGACATGATCATTCGTCGGCTTCAGTACCGGTAAGTCAACGTCACTCCGTACGTGCGCGGCGCAGGGCCGCGCCCGAAGTAGTTGGTATCGAAGTTATAGGGATAACCGTTGATCGGGCTAGTGTATAGGTCGCGCGAGACGAAGTAGGGCGTGTGAAAGTCGAGCGCGTTCTGCGCATACAGAGACACGTCATACCCGCTGAACCGCACACCGGCGCGCACCGAAAGAATACGTATCTCCGGCAAGCCGGGTAAGGTCGCGTCGCTGTTCGGCGCATTCGCTGGGTCGAGATATGGCGTCAACGAGCGCTGCGCCGTCGCGTACTGGTAGTCGAGCCGCAGATACGGCTTGTGCGTGATCTCGTTGAAGGAATACTCCGCGCTCGCGGAGAGATTCCAGGGCGATGCGGGCAGATGATCTCCGCTAGTGACCAGGTTCGTGGTCGCGAGCGCCACCGTCCCGTTGAAATACGAATCGGTGTAGGCGCCGTTGAGACCCAGCGTCAGATCGTCGATCGGACGCCAGGTGATCTCGATGTCGCCGCCCTTGCCCGTCACGCTACCCAGGTTCGGCGTGAACCCTAGTCCGCAAACCAAGTAGACGAACTGCTGGATGTTCTTCCACTGCAAGTAGTAGATCGAGCCGTTCACCTGCAAGCGGCGATCGAGCAGCGTCTGCTTCGAGCCGAGCTCGTACTGCCAGAGCGAGTCCGAGTTGAACGTGCTCGGGACGGACGCGCCGAGGTTGTTGGTACATTGCGGCGGCAGCGCGGCATTGATGCCGCCCGGCCTGAAGCCCTTGGCCGCGCTCGCGTAATACAGGCTGTCCTTGGACGGCTGATAATTCAGCACGAACCTCGGGGTCACCGGTTTCTCACTGCCGTTGTTCGTGCCGTTGACCGTCAGGCCGATGAGCGAGCCGCTTTCCTGTGTATAGCCCGTGTAGTCGACCTTCGAGACGCGTACGCCGGCCGTGAAATTCAGATAATCGGTGAATTTGTAATTCACCTCGCCGAAGCCGGCGATCTGCCTGTCGATGATCCTGAATTGGGGTTGATAGTAGATGATGTTGTTCGGCAGCGGCGGCAGACCGAGGTTCGGCGCCCAGCTCGGATCATAGATATATTCGGTAGTGTTCTCGTTCGCCCTCGAATAGAAGACGCCCGCGTTCCAGGTGAATGCAGCCGACTGATCCTCGGAGCTTGCACGGATTTCCTGCGTGAAATTATCCTGCCGGTCCTGGAATGTGGCCGTCACCGGCTGGGTGTAGTCGAACTGGTCGCCGAAGAACACGGTGTTGAGCCACTGGGTATAGTCCGTGGTCGCGTGCTGGCTGCGCGAGAAATACGACGTATTCGAGCTCAGGTGTACGTAGGGATTATCCCAGTTGACCTTGAGCGCGCCCAAGTACCAAGGATCGGTGGCGGCGTCACGCTGCTCGTCGCCGTTGTTGTAGCGATCGTCCGACGGGTTCGAGATCGACAGCCAGTACGCCCCCGTGTCGTTGATGTGCAGCGTCTGAACGTAGATCGATGGCGCGACGGTCAAGCCGTCGATGGGCTGCCACTTGAGGGCGAGCCGCACCGTCTGGGTATCGGTCCAATTGGCATTCTTCTCGGTAGTAACCAGATCCGTCGGTGGACCCGAGTATAGGTTGCCGTAGTACGGCGCCGGCGCCGTCGTAAACGGCGGCGCCGTGTAGCTCACGCGGTCAACCCAGCCGCCGCTCCGCTGGTAAGAAACGCTGAACCGGAAGCCCAGCACGTCCTCGATGATGGGGCCGCCTACCGCGAGACCTGCCGAGTAGTTTTGGCCCCCGCCGTCGATCTGGCCGAACTCGGCGCGCGCATAAGCCTGCCACTTATCGAGGCTCGGCTGAGGTGTGAGGAAGCGGATGGTTCCGCCCTCGGAGCCGGCCCCAAACAGGGTTCCTTGCGGGCCCTTCAAGACTTCCACGCGGTCCAGATCGAACAAGGCGGGGTACGGGTTGACGGTGCCGAATTGCATGTGCCGGGTCTGAATGGGCGTGTCGTCGATATAAATACCGGTGGTCGACGTACCGGCGGTCGAATCGATGCCGCGGATCGATATGTCCGAGTCCTCGTCGTTGTAGTTCCCGCTGCTGCTCACGCCGTTACGCATGAAGGTGACGCCCGGAGTGAGCCGCGTCAGGTCGTCGATGTTTCGCAGGCCCTGCTGGTCGAGCTTTTCCTGACTGAAAGTCGCAATGCTCATCGGCACGTCCTCGAGGTTCTGCTCGCGGCGCTGTGCGGTGACCACGATCTGTTCGAGCTGGCCGGAATCGGCCGCAGGGGTATCAGCCCCCGCGCCGCCGACCAAAGTTCCGAGGAGTGCTGCGGCCGCAGCCGCACGAAATGGAGCCGGTGCCAGCCCAGGCAACAGCTTTATCGAGTTCGAACGCATGCTCACTCCCTAAAAGCGACGCCGTTCCCCGCGTGATGGAACCCCAACGACTTGGCTCTACGTCCATTTCGATTGCCAATGGAGCTTAATACGTAGTTTGACCAATGTTCAACAACTGTTTCCGTCCAATCGGGGCGGGATGATAAAAAAAGCGTGGCACGCTGGAAGTCGGTAAGCTCGCGGATCCAGCGGTCTTATGTGCGCTGCGCCTGACGTGATCGAATTTCGAGGCGTCGTATCGTGTAGCTTCAGGGACTTCCTAGGTTTCCCCTAAATCACCGTAGGTGACCACGCGGTTGCCTTTGCAGTATGCTGAGAAGATCAATGCAGCAAGATCCCAATTGGCGAGGGCAGCAGCTACGGCAGGGCGCGCTCAATCGATTTTTGAGTAGGGTAAGCCATCGTTGTCGGCTCACCCAAGCCGGATGCCGCCACCGTATGAACCGCCTCGCCGCTGCGCTCCTGCTGCTCACACCTTTCCCTGCGTTCGCACAACCGAAGAACGCCGATCTTATTCTCGTACACGGCCAGGTTCTGTCGGTCGATGCGCATGACTCCGTCGCGCAAGCGATCGCCGTCCGCCGCGGGATCATTCTGAAAGTAGGGTCCGACACTGAGGTCCAGGCGCTGGCCGCCCCGAACGCGCAGGTAATTGATCTCAAGGGCCATACTGCTACACCGGGCCTCATCGATACCCACGCACACATCGCGAATGGCGGCGTTGACGAGCTCTACGGGGTGAAACTCTCGGACGCCAAATCCGTGGCTGAAATCGCCGCGCGCGTCAAAGCAAAAGTATTGATGAGCCGGCCGGGCGAGTGGATCACCGGGGCCGGTTGGGACGAAGGCAAGCTGGCCGAACGCCGGTATCCGACTGCAGCGGACCTCGACGCCGTCGCGCCGAATAACCCCGTCTGGCTGATGCACACCACCGGCCACTACGGTGTCGCCGACTCCGCTGCGATGAAGCTCGCCGGCATCACTGCGGCCACCGCAGACCCGCCCGCCAGCACCATCGACCGCGACAGCCAGCGCAAACCAACCGGCATATTCAAAGAAGATGCCGCCATGACACTCATCACGCGTCTCGTTCCGGAGACAACACCGGAGCAAATGCGCGCGGGTATCCTATACATCCAAAAGGTCTTGCACAGCGAAGGCATGACCGCCGTCAAGGACCCGGATATCTTCCAAATCCACTGGGACGCCTACAAAGCCCTCCTGGATACCGGACAGCTCAAGGAACGCATTTGCGTTCTCTGGGACGCCGGCATCACGATGGCTTCGGCTCGGCACGCGCTCGACGAGATTAACAGCGTCCCGCGATTGCCTGCGACGCTTGGCGATGGCCGCCTGCTCTCCTGCGGCGTCAAGCTCTTCATGGACGGCTCCGGCGGCGCGCGTACGGGATGGATGTGGCAAGCTTGGATGCGCGACGGTAAAGCTTCCGACCTCACCCAGGACGGCAAACCCAACACCGGCTATCCGCATATAGACCCAGAAATCTACCGTGAGATGGTGTTGCTGTTCCAGAAATCCGGCGTCCCTGTGGGCACGCACGCGGTCGGCGATCGCGCCATGGATTGGGTCGTTGATGCCTACGCCCTCGCCGAGAAGCAATTTCCCCATCCCGGCCTGCGTCACGCCATTATTCACGCTAACCTCCCCACCCCTCACGCTCTGGAAACGATGTCTCTCTTGCAATCCGAATACGATGCGGGGTACCCGGAGATGCAGGCGGAGTTCCTGTGGTGGATCGGCAATATTTACGCTCTCAACTACGGGCCAGAGCGGGATCGACGGCTGATTCCGTTAAGGACGTTACAGCGGCGAGGAATTCTATGGTCGGGAGGGTCGGATTACTCCGTTACTCCGGTGGCCGCGCGCTACGGTCTGTGGGCTTCGATTGCGCGCCAGACTTCAGCGGGTCGTAAGCCGTTCGGATTAGCGGAGTCCGTCGATAGGCAAACGGCGTTGCGCAGCTATACGGCTTGGGGCGCACGCCAGATGTTTATGGAAGACCAGATTGGGACGCTCGAGGCGGGAAAACGCGCCGATATCGCCATCTGGGACCGCGATATTTACACCATTCCTACGGCTCAAATCAAGGACATGAAGTGCCTGATGACGCTGCTGGATGGGGAGGTAGTCTATCGGTCCGCAAACTGAGCGAGTAGCGGCCATCGAGAGGGATACCGCAACCAAGGCGGGATGAAAATCGACGTTGCATGCCACCGCCGAGTTCTTCGACATCGCGCCTACGCCGGTTGCTGCTGCGTAATGCAGTGAATCCCGCCGCCGCCGCTGGCGAGGTATGTGACGTCAATTTGCACCACCTCGCGGTCCGGAAAGCAAGCCTGGATCACCGCGTGGGCGCGAGCGTCGCCCGGGACTCCGTAAGAGGGCATCACGATGCCTCCATTGGCCATATAGAAATTGACATAGGATCGGCAAAACATGTCGTGAGGCGTCTCTGCCTCATAGGCATCGTCGATCGAAATGATCTGTAGCCGCCTTCCCGCCGCATCGACGGCGGCTTCTAGAGCGCCTCGGTTATCGGCCGCAAGCTGCCGCGCCGCGCCCGCGGCGCTCGGATCGCTCTCAAATAGCACCACTCCCGGTCTCACGAAGCACAGCAGTCCATCGATGTGTCCATCGGTGATATCGACAAAGATCCCGCTAGGATCCCCCGGCAGCCAAATGACCTTGCTAGCACCGAGCGCTTCGCATAGCTCTCGTTCCGCCGCGTGCTTACTGATTCCGGGGTTTCGATTGGGGTTTAGTACGACCGATTCCGTCGTGATGATGGTGCCTTCGCCATCGGTGTGTATTGCCCCGCCCTCGAGGCAAAGGCTCGATTGGTAGGAGGGAGCCCCGGCAAGATTTAGCACTCGTCTGGCAAGTCGAGCATTTTCTGCGTACTCGGGCACTTTCCCGCCCCAAGCATTGAAGCGCCACGCCGTTCCGGCCCTCCTGCCAGACGCACCCGTGAGGAACGTGGGACCGCTATCGCGCATCCAGGGGTCATCAATTGGAAGTGGAATGATGTCGATATCCGCTCCACACTGATCGCGCGCGTCTTGGGCACAATGCGGTTCCGCCACCATCCGTACGGGCTCGAAGCGTCGAATCGCCTGTGCGATCGACGCGTAAGTTCGCTGCGCACCCGCGAGACCGTCGACCCACTGGTCATCCCGACTAGGCCACGCCATCCAGCAGCATTCATGCCTCGCCCACTCGGCGGGCATTCGAAGACCCGCGGCCAGGGGAGTTTCGAGCATCAGCGCACCGCAGCTTGCGGACTCCGCTTGGGAGCGCTCCTTGGAAGCAAACATGGTCAGTCCCTCGGTGTATGAGAGGTTTGGTCCGCAGGATAGTGGAGGCGCTGCGGATGATGCAAAAGAGGAAAATTCACCAAATAGATGAACGGATTTAGATGCCGGACATCCCCATTGTGCTCTCGCTTCTCTCAGCCTCGCGAAGGAACCACTCGTACACACGGCGCACCTGGTCGTCCTTGTAGGAGCGCAAATCGCAATAGATACGATAAGCCGCCTGCGGGATGCAGGGTCCCCCCAACGCCAACAATGCTCCTGTTCGCAAATAGGGATCAGCGCAAATCGCGCTCGCAAGCGCCACGCCGTGTCCGTCCGCCGCCGCATCGATCATCAGCGCGTGGTCGGAAAAATTCGAACCGCTGACCGCATCGACGTCGGAACGGCCAACTTGTGAAAACCACTGCCGCCAGCTGACTTCGCTTTCGTCATGCAACAGAGGCCATCCCACAATCGAGGTTGCGCCCCCCGATGAACCACCCATTTTGTTGATCAGGCTGGGTGCTGCGACGGGAACACGTTTCTCCTCCAGCAGATGGGCGTCAATCGTGCCGTGCGCGGCAGCGCCGCCAGCATAGGTGATCAGAATATCGACCTCATCGGTTGAGAAGTCGACCGTTCGCTCGCTCGTGTCCAACCAAAGATCCACATCGGGGAGCTCGGTGCGGAATTGCGTCATTCGTCGGCGGAGAAACCCGCGTGCGAAAGACATGGTTGTATAGAGGATGACTCCGCTCGGCTTCTGGTAGGGAGCAAGCCGGACAACTCCATCCTCCAGTCGCCGCAGAATTTCCCGTACGGTGCGAGCAAAGTCCTTGCCGGCATCGGTGGGCACGACTGATCGGCCGACCCGCCGGAACAATGGTTGGCCTAATTCTCCCTCCAGCAGTTTGATCTGGTGACTGACCGCCGAATGGGAAAGGTGCAGCTCATCCGCCGCCAAGGCGAAGCTTGCGAGTCGCGCCGCAGCCTCGAACCCGCGCAGGGTGCTCAAGGTTACTGAGGGTCTCGCCACACCCAATTGATGAATTAATTTAGACCAATTGTCAAGAATTCCTCGTTTGCGTCGTCGATCGTCCAGTGTTTTGCTATTTCGACGTAGCTGGGGAGTACAAGATAGGGAGAACATCATGCCATCAAAACGTGGTAGGTGTGGATGGTCGTTGCGGCTACCTGGCATTGTTCTTGGTTTGGTATATGGCTTGGGGGTTATCAGCAACGCACAAGGCGCCGACGCCGACGTGCCAACGGGCGCCACCAACCTCGAGGAAATTGTCGTGACTGCGACGCGCCGTGCTGAGCGGCTTCAGGATGTGGCGGTTAGTGCAACGGCCTTTACGCAAGAAAAGCTCGATGTTCAGGGACTGCGCAGCATCGACGATGTGACCAGACTGACGCCCGGGGTGACTTTTCAGCGCGACGCCACGACGTCGGCGGGTAACTTCAACGACGAGGATTCGGACATCAACATCCGCGGGGTCGATTCGACCGCCGGCACCTCCACGGTCGGAATCTACATCGATGACACCCCGATTCAAGGGCGCCATATTTCCTTCACCTCGTTCAACGCATTCCCCGCGCTCTTCGATCTCGAGCGCGTCGAGGTGCTGCGCGGTCCCCAGGGTACTCTCTTTGGCGCGGGGTCGGAGGGAGGTACCGTTCGATTCATACAGCCCTCGCCCGACCTGCGTGCTGACTCTGTATATGTGCGCTCGGAAGTTGCAACGACTCATGACGGTGCCGCCACGTACGAGATCGGCGGTGCGGTCGGCGGGCCGATTGTCGAGGACACACTCGGATTTCGTGTTAGCGCCTCCTTCCGCGAAGACGCAGGTTGGGTCGATCATGTCAATTACGCCACACGGGCGGTAACCGACGCGAATTCCAATTACCAGGATACCGTCGTCGTGCGCGGCGCATTGAAATGGGCGATCACCGACGGCTTGGCGATCACTCCATCGATTTATTATCAACAATTGAGGCTAGGGGATACATCGGCCTATTGGCCGTCGTTGTCCGATCCGAGTGCGAGCAACTTCGAGAACGGCAACGCCCAGCGAAATCCGAGCACCGATCCATTTTACCTGGTAGCGCTGAAAATCGACTGGGACTTGGCATTCGCGCATCTGATCTCCGATACTTCGTATTTTTCGCGAAACCAGCACTCGATTTCGGACTACACCCAGTTCGACCGAGCTTTGTTCGGATTGACGTTGCCGCCGCCGCCCGGCGATCTCGGCACTTCGCATGATGCGGACAATCAGAATAATTTCTACCAGGAGATCAGGGTCCAATCGCTTGATCCAGCGGCCGCGCTTGTCTGGACCACCGGCGTTTTCTACTCGCATCTTGATGAGAACACGACGGAACATGTTTTCGATCCGAATCTGAACAGCGAATACAATGCGGCGTACGGGGTTCCCTTTTGCACACCGCAAGCACCGTGCCCTAACGGTGAAATTCTGACGCAGCCGATTTCCCAGATAATCGACCGGCAATACGCACTATATGGCGATGCGACGTTCAAGCTATTTGATTTTCTGAAGTTGACGGCGGGACTGCGCGCGTCCCACATCTCGTATAGCGGCGATCTCGTTTACTATGGGCCCTTCCTGTCGCCAACCACGGGACCACTGACACCGCTCGCAGCGGTGGGCTCAAATGACGAAAATCCCATCACACCGAAGGCGGTGGTCGCCTATCAGCCGGACTCTGCCAATCTCCTATACGTGAGCGCCGCGAAGGGGTATCGGCCCGGGGGAATCAACGGCCCGCTATCCTCCATTTGCGGCTCGAATCTCGCCTCGATCGGCTTGACGGCGGGACCCGAGATCTATGCCGCGGATTCGCTGTGGAGTTACGAGCTGGGGGCGAAGAACCTGTTTTGGGGCGGGCGCATGCAAATCAACGCAAGCGCCTTCGTCATCGACTGGAATAACATCCAGCAAGCGGTTTATCTCCCGGCGTGCGGTCAGAATTTTGTCGAGAATCTCGGCAAGGTACGCAGCGTCGGCGGGGAAGTCGAAGTGCAGACGCGTCCCGTCGAGGCTCTACTATTCGATGTGTCGATCGCGCACGTCGATGCAAAATATACCCATACTGTTTGTGCGGGCCCGAGCGAGTGCATCGGCGTCGATGCGCCATCACAGCCGGTCGTGACGGCGGGCGATCGTCTGCCGGGGGCACCCTGGACATTTCTCACCTCCGCCGAATATGCCTTTCCTGCCATCGCGAGTCGCAAGCCATACCTGCGGCTCGATTTTCAATACACGACGGCGCAAACGGCGCTCCAACCAATCCAGGACCCCAACAACGGCGTATCCGACCCGACCTATACCGGGCTTCCGGAGACCAAGAATTTGTCGCTTCGCGCCGGCCTGCGCATTGGGGGAATCGACCTGTCGCTATTTGCGCAAAACCTGACCGACTCGCACCCCGTCCTATCCCATACACGCGATACGACCACCTCGGATTTGTTCTATGACCACACGGTCCGGCCTCGAACTGTCGGAGTTACGGCGACATATCGCCGCTGAAGGCGTTGTGGATCAGCGCACAGGAGACGAGATGAGGCCAGCCGACTTGGGATATGCGATGCCCGCCGAATGGGCATCCCACGCGCGCTGCTGGATGGCATGGCCGAAGCGGGCTGAACTCTGGCGGGAGCACCTCGAGGGGGCGCGAGGGGACTATGTACGCGTAGCCCAGGCCATTGCAGGCCATGAACCCGTGACTATGATCACGGATCCCACGGACGTGGCCGAGGCCCGTCAGAGGTGCGGTCCTTCGATCAAGGTCGTGTCGATGCCGATCGACGATTCGTGGCTACGCGACTCCGCGCCCACTTTCGTCGTGAATCGAGCCGGGAGCCGGGCGGCGGCCGCCTTTACCTTTAACGCATGGGGTAGCAAGTACCACCCGCATGATCAAGATGCGACATTGGGCTCGCGCATCGCCGAATTTGCGGGGTTTCCGCTGTACCAGTCCAAGCTGGTCGTCGAAGGGGGCGGCTTCCTGTCTGACGGCGAAGGCACGCTGATAACGGCCGAGAGCTGTGTTCTTAACACAAATCGCAATCCCGGTTGGACTAAAGCAGAGGCCGAAGCCGAGCTTCGTACCATGCTCGGCGTACAAAAGGTCATTTGGCTACCCGGGGATGTGATGGACACGGAAACAGATGGTCATGTGGACGGCTATCTCGCGTATGTCAAGCCGGCCACCGTTCTATGTGAGGTCGTCGCGGATCCGGCGGACCCGCGCTATGCGATCATGGCGGAGAACCGCATAGTTCTAGAAGCGGAAACAGATGCTCGCGGGCGTCGATTCAATTTGCTGCCGATTGCCGAGGTCCCGCGCTCGGCCGTGCCGGAAGGCGTTTGCCGCTCATACGTCAACTTCTACATTGCGAATGACGCCATCATCGCACCGGCCTACAGCCTCCCGGAAGACGAGGCCGTGGCGGAAACCCTGCGGCTTGCCTATCCTGATCGCTCGATCGTGCTGGTCGCGCTGAAGGATCTGTTCCGCGGGGGAGGCGGCATTCACTGCATTACTCAACAGGAACCCGCCGGATCGGTCCGTCCCTAATCGAAGGAGACTTGCATGCGCACGGTATCACTCGCTGCGCTTCAGTTCAGCTGCAGCTGGGATCGGGAACAAAACGTCGCCACCGCCGAACGATTGATTCGACGAGCCGCCGGGCAGGGGGCTCAGGTTGTGCTCATTCCGGAGCTGTTCGAGACCCCGTATTTCTGCGCTGTACAGGACAGCCGCTATTACGATTTGGCTCACCCTTTAAGTGGTCACCCAACCGTGACGCATTTCCGGCGAGTCGCGGCGGATCTTGGGGTGGTCATCCCCGTGTCCGTCTACGAACGCGCCGGCATGGCATTGTTCAACACCGTGGTGGTGGTCGATGCGGACGGGGAAGTCGTCGGTCACTACCGGAAAAGTCACGTCCCCCAAGCGCCGGGTTACGAGGAGAAATACTACTTCTCGCCAGGCGACACGGGCTTTGAACCGTTCGCGACGGCTTACGGAAAGCTGGGCATCGCCATCTGTTGGGATCAGTGGTTCCCCGAGGCGGCCCGCGCGCTCGTGCTACGCGGCGCCGAAATCCTCATGTATCCCACAGCCATCGGGACGGAGCCCAACGACCCGGGCGTCGACTCGATGGAGCATTGGCGAATCGTGATGCGCGGCCATGCGGGAGCAAATATGGTGCCCGTCGTCGCTGCGAATCGTGTCGGTCGGGAGATAACCGGCAATGTCTCGATGACATTTTATGGGTCATCATTTATCGCCGATCATCTGGGAGCGCTCGCGGTTACGGCAGACCGCGAATCCGAGCAAGTATTGGTGCAGAGCTTTGATCTCGAGGATTGTCGTGCTTACCGGCAGGCCTGGGGATGCTTCCGGGACCGGCGGCCAGACCTCTACGGCGCGCTGATGTCGCAGGACGGCTCCACTAGAGACGGAACTTGCGCGCAATGAACCTATTCTTAGTCCGCAACTACCTGCTCGCAGTCATCGCATCGTTCGTGCTTTTCGGGCTGCCAGCACGCGCGGCGCCGGATCGCGCCCACTTAGTGAACGTATATGCGTGGGCGGACTATTTCCCCCAATCCGTGGTCGAAAAATTCCAGTCCGAGACGGGAATCCACGTCAACTATACGGTTTTTGATTCGCCGGATACCGCGGAAACCGCTCTCTCGGTGGGCAGCTCGAACTACGACATAGTCACCATGAACGCTTCCCCCCATCTCGCACGCGAAATCCCCAAGGGATTTTGGAAGAAACTCGATCAAACTCAAATTCCCAATGCACGCAATGCGGATCCGCAAATACTGAAAGTGTTGAGTCAGGTGGACCCAGGCAACCTTTATGCCGTTCCGTGGATGTGGGGCACCGTGGGCGTCATATACAACGCCGACAAGATCCAGGCGATTGTAGGCCCCCTCCCTACCGAAAGTCTCGACCTGATTTTCAAGAAGGAATTGGCCGCCAAATTTGAGAAATGCGGCATCAGCGTCCTCGATTCCTGGCAAGACATCCTGCCTTTAGTGGCGCGCTATCTCGGTCAGCCACGACTCTCGGCGGAGCCGGCGCAATTGGATGCAGTTGTGAAAAAATTGGAGGAGATTAGGCCATTCTTGAGGCGTATTTCGACCTCGGGTTACTACGAACAGCTCGCGGACGGCGAATTGTGTCTGTCGATCGGGTACTCGGGCGATGCAATGATCGCACGCCGAATGGCGAGGGAAAGCGACACGAAGATCCGGGTCGACTACGCCTTTCCGCGCGTCTCCGTTCCACTATACGTCGACAGTATGGTTATTCCGGCTGACTCGCCCAATTATGCCGGTGCTTTGAAGTTCATAAACTTCATGATGCGACCGGAAATCTCCGCGGAGGTGACTCGGTTCATCGGCTTCGCGTCGGGTAATGCCGCCGCTCTTCCTTATCTCGACCCATCGATGCGCGCCAATAGCATCGTCTATCCGCCTGCCGAAGTTCGCGCGCGCTTTGAAATGGAACGGATATATATCATGGATGAGCTGCGAACTTTCAACCGTACCTGGCAACGATTTAGAACCGGGCAATGACGGTTTATCGAGAATAACTTGTCTTGGCACGCAGCCGCAGCGTTGTACCGACGCCGCGGGTGAATTCGTCGATCCGAGAAGACTTTAACCGCTCTTGTTATAGGTGTCGTCGACCTCATCGGCGTCGTCGTCTTCCGGATGACCTAACTCATCCTCGTCGTCGACTTCAAACTCCTCCGGGGCTTCGGTTTGCTCATCTACTTCGCGTATGGGCGCCTCATTTTCCCCCTCGTGTTCGTCGTCACGATCATCATCATCGTCTTCGGTACCGGTCGTTGGCTGTTGCGCGATGCCTCCGGATTGAATAGTGCTCACAATCGGCGGTACTCCCAGAGACGATTGCACAAAAAGAACCTCGGTGGCCAGTTAGTGATCCACCGAGGTTAACAAGTCCCGGCATGGGGATGACAGGCCGGGTTGGCCCTCCCGAAGAGGGCAGGGATCTCGGGCGGCAAGCGCCGACAGATGATGGTAATCGTCCAAGATCGCCGCCGCTGTCTGCTAACGTACATAATGGACTAAAGTACAGAGCTAAGGCCATCAAGCTGGCGCATCTCGGTGCGCCCACGATCACCGCCCCAAGGAATGGGGGTAAAAAACGCTTGCCGCCTGAAAAAACACAAGATATAGTGCTGGATATGTGTACAGTCTGTGTCCGAGGAGGGGATTAGAATGGCGAACACCGAACACGAAAACCTACTTCGCAGCGCGCGCTCCTTGCTGGATCGTTTCATGTTTGAGGGAGACGAGCTTCGTGACGAGGTGGCCAATCTCTGCGTGAAAATCGATGACGCACTTCCGCGGCCGGCCGAGGTCTCGGTCTCCAATGTCACCTTAGAAGAGATGATCGACGCCGCGGCGTAGCCGAATATGAAATAGGTACCCGCCGGGCGCCCAACTTATACCGGCATGTCGACTCGACACGAACTATTTGTTGACGCGCCTCGTGTGGTCGCACTCCCCGATCATAGGCGCCGAGGTCGGCGCTCTCCTCCTGGCGGCAACCGGTGCGAACGCAGCGCGACGGCCCGCACTGGCCCTCGGTCTTTACACCAAAAGGGCCAGTGCGCGGCCGCTCGTCAGCTCCCAATCTGAATTCGGCGGGGCATCGCCTTGGCCTGTTTCGGAATCGTTACCGTCAGCACGCCATGACTCCCCGTTGCATTCACCTTTTCGCTATCCACTGTATCGGGCAGGACAAAACGACGGTAAAACTGGCCGTGTCCTCGCTCCACGCGCCGCCCTTGAGCTTCCTCGCTGTCTTTGCGGGCCGGCAGCGGTCGTTGGCCAGACAAGGTTAAAATCCCGCCATCGAGGGTCAGGTCAACCGTCGCGGGATCCACGCCCGGCAGATCCACGTATAATTCGAATCGATCCGCATATTCGTGGATGTCCACTAAAGGGATCCAGCTGGCCGTCGCCGAACTGCTGTCGTTCTCGCGAGCGTTGCCGAACAGGCGGTTGATCTCCTCCTGCAGGCGCGGCATCACTCCCAATGAATCTTGTCGCATTACGGAACTCATGGCACCACTCCTTTATAGGTTAGACCCACTAATGGATTGAACAGTCTCGCCCAGGCACAGGCCGGGCGATTGTCGCCAAGCTAGGGTTGGCCACTATTTTTTCAAGTGCGCGGCTGCAGATTTTTCTCGGCCCTTTGGGAACTTGGAGAGTATCCCGTCGCGGTATTGTTCGCTAACCCACAGACGCTTGCGCTGCCGCTCGGTGCATGTGCTCGGGCTGCCGGGTCCCATCCGCAGCGGCGCCGACTAAATCCTTTGGGTCGGCTGCTTTCTCGGCATCTATAAACCCCTCGAATACTCCTTGGCCGCGTTACAGTCGCCTCGCCGATCCGGGAGGAGTGACGCTCGTCCTGCCGGTTCTGCCGACCTTCGCGCATGCATTTGCCAGCGAACCGATCCATATTCCTGGCGCGATCCAGCCACACGGTGCGGTGCTCGCGGCGCTGGCGGACCGTCCGCTCGTGACCCGTCGCAAGATTTCTCTCTCGGTTAAGAAAAGCTAAACACTTCGTCAGGTATTACGTTTGTTGTGCATCGGCGGGCGGCGCAATCTGTTCTCCATCGGATCAACTGAACCCATGGAGAAAGCACATGACGACCTCAATCCTTGTTATACGGCTCGCGGCGGCGCTTCTTGCGGTAGCTGCGACGGCCGCTTCCTTGGGGATTTTGCAGTTTGCGTTGCTGGTCGCGTGACGCGGCGTGCTCGCCGCTGTTGCGAGACTGAGTCTACGCCTTATGCGGCGATCGAATTGGTTTAGCCCGGGCGGTTCGGTTAGCCACGAAAATGTAAGTTCCAGCGCAAACTCGGCTTTATTCCGGGGGAACGTGACCGGTCATTCCGGGATCGTGACCCAGGATTCCGGCCGAAGCCGAAAATGGTGGCACCTTCAATCAGAATCGGCGGTCACGTTCGGTCGGAACGCCCGGTCACGCTCGAACGGAATCAGCGGTCAACATGGTCCGAGATACACATTAGAAGGCTAGTCATCGCTAGCCACGCCCGCGCTACGAGTTTGCCGTGAACGATTATCACGCTTTCTGCCAGATAGGTGGGATACACCAGGCGCACTCGTATTCGGCCATTGGCTACATCGCAAACTACGACCTGCCTGCTAGCAATCGACTCTTCGCAGGTGATTTCATCTACCCGTCGGATATCTATGCCTTTCTTCCGGGGGCCAACCTTGCCGATTACGCGGCCAGTGCTAAACGGGTTGCGGCAGTTCTGAACGATGCCTCAACCGTGTACGGCGGGCACGGATGCGACCGGCTGCCCACCGTGGATCTACCGGTGTTGCATCGCGCGGAGGTAGCGGCGCTCGAGAAGGGGCTTGCGTTGGCCGCCGCGGGAGATTGGCGCGACGGTACGGGGTGGTATCCGCGTGAATTTGTGGTGAACGAGCGAGTGAAGCTACTCGCAAAGTACCCATGGATGCGGCCATGAATGAACAAGGGATCTGAGCACGTTCTCCGGCGGACGTCTCGCGCTTGCGAGGCGTGAGAATTCGGGTCATGGCGCCGAGCTGGACCAGACGAGGAAGACCTACTGCCCAGTCTTAAACTTCTGCCAGATGCGAGTGATGATGCGGGATTGCTCGGGAGAATCCTCGGTTTCCACGAATAGCCGCCGTTGCACCTCGGGCGGAGTATAGATTACGGGATCGGAAGAGATGGATGGATCGAGCAGCGGGGTCGCAGCCGCATTGGCGTTGGCATTCACGATGAACTTCGAATCGTCGGCGATGACTTGTGGATCCATGAGGTAATTGATGAACGCGTGCGCGTTGGCGACATGCGGTGCGTCGCGTGGTATGGCCAGCATATCGAACCAGATCAGCGATCCCTCGTCCGGGATTACAAAGGCGAGTGTGACACCGTTCTGCGCCTCCCGAGCGCGCCTTCGCGCCTGCGTGAAACTGCCGTTATACGTCAATGCGACGCAGATATCGGCATTGGCAAGTTCCTCCGTATCGATCGACGAATCGATGTTGCGTATATAGGGGCGAATTCGCATCAGCAAACTTTCCACGTCGGCAAAGTCTTGCACTGTTGGAGCGTTGGGGTCCCTGTCGAGGTACTTGAGCACGAGACGCTCGATGCCCGCCGGCGCGTCGAGGAGGTTGATGCCGCAACCCGCCAATTTCGCAGCCATGGCCGGGTCGAAGATCAAGCGCCAACTCGTAAGGGGAGCGTCAGGCAGCGCCTCTGCCACCCGTTTCGGGTTGTAGCCGATCCCGTAGGTTCCCCACATGTATACGACACCGTGCGCATTGCCGGGGTCGTTGAGCGCCACCCGCGCCATGATGGAGGGGTCGAGATTCGAGAGATTGGGAAGCAGCCTTTTGTCTAGGGGTAGATAGGCACCACTGCGAATCTGGCGCTGCAAGAAGGGAGCGGTAGGGACGACGACGTCGAAGCCGCTGTGACCAGTCAGTATCTTGGATTCAAGTGTCTCGTTGGTCTCGAAAAAGGTGAGGCGGACCTTGATGCCGGTTAGTTTCTCGAAGGAGGTGAGCGTTTGCGGCGAGATGTAATCCGCCCAATTATAGAAGTTGAGCGTCTTACTGTCGTCGTGCTTTGCGATGGACTTATCTGCGTTCGACCCGGAGCGATCGCAACTGAGCAAGAGCAACACGATGATGCAGAGCGCCGCGGCTATTGTCACTCGTTGCGTCGGATGCATGTTCCATCCCTTGATCGGGAGTTGACAGCGATGCTATTCGCGTTGGTGGCGGGGTGACAAGCCTCATGGATTGCGAGCGCGAAGAATGCGTACCGTCGAGCGTCGTTCGTGACGACGCACCAGCGCCAGCGCGCTAGATGTGAACCAACTTGATGATCGCCTTTAGCGCGTCAAAGTCGGACGGGTTTCGCGTGTAGAGGGGCAAGCTGTGTGCCACGGCCGTAGAAGCAATGAGCAAGTCCGCCAGCCGAGAGCGACTCGACTGCCCGGCGGCTCGCGCGGCCGTAAACATCCTGCCGTATACGCGTGCAGCCTCCGCATCAAAAGGCAATGGGTCCCACGTTGAGCTCGCCCATTGCAATCGGTCCTGGCGTCGAGCGCGTTCGTTCTTATCCTCCGTGGCGTGAGGTCCCGCGGTCAGCTCGGCGAGTGTAATAGCGGAAATCGCCGATTCATCAGGCAACAGCGCGGGGTCGATCAGGTCGTGGTCGATGACCACCGAAGTGTCGAGGAGCCCACGGGTCGGCTCAGTCATCGACGCGCTGGTCGATCACCGCATCGAGGTCCGCACGGAACCGCGCGGCATCGATCCGTGGTGCGCGGGCCGCTGCCTCGGCAAGCGTTGCTCTGAGCACGAAGCGGCGTGCCCGGATGGGCCGTAACTCGGCAACGGGCGTGCCGTTGCGGGTTACGACGATCGTCCGGCCGGCCTCAACTTCACGAAGTACGGCCGCAGACTGATTGCGCAGCTCACGCTGCGTGATGGTTCGATTCATGGACAGGATCGTAGCACATGTAGCACTCTGTAGCAGTTGACCGTAAGTCACGCCTCGTGCGAACTTAACATAAGGTACTTATACGTATAAGTTATTGATTATATTATTTTTATATCAGATGTTGTACCGATGAATGCAGAACCGCGCCAAGCGGTGAATACTTTGGCTGCGCGGCTCGTTACAGCTCCAACCTTGATAAGGGAGGATGTTCCATGGGACCCGTATCAGAACTGCATCGGGCTTATGAGTTGCGCATGAATGCTAAGTTGCGTGTGCCGGCGTCGAAATTGGAGAGATTCGGAAAGATCGTCAATAAGTCGGAATCACTCACGCCGAACCAAGAGCCCAAGGTCGCGCCGAATTGATCCACCGCCATGGTCGGAATGAAGCGGCCCCGTCCTACGTCGAGTGGACCGGGCGTCGCCAAGTTAGGCGGGAGCACGGGGGCCGTGCCGTAGAAATTCTTGCCGTCGACGGCCCCGCCTAGGACGAAGTGCACGCTGCCCCAGCCGTGATCCGAGCCATCGCCATCGGAATTCAGAGTGCGCCCGAAGTCCGAGACGGTGAAGCTTGTGACGTTGTTCTGCAATCCGAGTGCATTCATCTCGGCGTAGAAGGCCGCCATCGAGACGGCGACATCCGATAACAGCGGCGGCTGGTCCGTGACGACGGCATTGTGGGTGTCGAAATTGCCGGCGCCGACCATGAACACCTGGCGGGTCGCACCGATCCCGGAGGCGTTTCTCGCGGCGATCACCCGGGCCACCATCGACAGCTGGGCCGAGAGATTCGTTGTCGTCGTCGCCGGAAACGTCGTCACGGTCGCGGCCGGCAACGCGGTGCCGAGTATCTGCTGCCCGACCAGCGAGCGACTCACGACATCGGCATAGGTCGCCTCGAACAGATTCGCGAGATTCCCGCTGGCATCGGTGCGCTGCGCCGTGGTCAACGTCTTCATCACGCTCTGACAGGCCGAGGAGCCAAAAAGGGGTGCGACGATGCTCTGGATCGGGATCGCGCCGCCGGTCGGCGAGATCGAGTACGTTTCGGTGCTGAGCCCCGTGAGGAAGAGGCTGTCTCCCGCCGGCGAGATGCATGTGAACAGGGCGTTGCCGTTGCCCGCGGCGAACAGGTCGGCAATTCGGCCACCCCAGCCCGACGTGTTACCGACCGGCCCCTCCGCCTGATAAAACGCGCGCTGGTCCAGATGCGAGAACAGTTGCGGCGGGAGACTCGCCGCCGACGCGCTGGCGTAGGCGGCGGCCGATGCGATCGGATCGATCAGGGTCCCGATGTTCAGCATGACCGCCAATTGTCCGCCGTTGAACAGCGGCAGGAGCGGGCTAAGTGCGGGGGCCAAGGCGAATTGCTCGCCTCCGGCAAGCGGCGTTGAGGGGGTCAGGAGCGTCGGCGTCAAGGCGCTCATGGCCGTGGCGATGGCTGGCCGCTGCTGCGTGTAGATCGCGAAGTTCGCGGCATCGTACGGTACGAGCGTGTTGAAGTTGTCGTTGCCGCCGATCATGAACACGCAGACGAGCGCCTTGTAATCGGTCGCCGTGGCGGCGGCGGTCTCGCCGAGCGCCGCGAGGTTCAGGGCGAGCGGCGGCGCGAAGCGCGTGGCGGTGAGGGCGGCGGCGAACTTGAGAAATTCACGTCGCGATGCGGGTTTGGTCACGGCGGATGTCCTCACTTCTGAACGAGATATTCGGGCGCGCACATGACCAGCGTCAGAGCGGCGTACAGCCGGTCGTTCGCGCCCGCCGGCGTACTCACATCGATGGTGTCGAGCGCGCCCTGCATCAGGCTCAAGGTCGGCGCCGAGATCTGCCCGGCCGCCACGAGCACGTTGAGCTCGGCGAGCAGGGCGGCGGAGTTGCCGCCTTCGTTCACCAAGGGCTGCAACGCGCTGTAGTTCCCCAGCACGCCGCCGATGCCTGTCGCCACGAGCTTCTTGACGAAATTCATGTACCCGGCGATCGAGCTCTCGTTCGTGATACCGAACTCCGGCGCGGTGATTCCGTTGGTCTCGAGAGCGGTCTGCGGCGGAATGTACCCCGGCTGAAAGAAGAAAAACACGTTGGGGGACTGCAGAGGACTTTCGGCGAGCGCGTACGAGGGGCTCGCGAGGTCACCGATGGTGGCCCACGCGGTCGCATCGCTCGGCGAGAAACTCACCGGGAAGGTGCGGGCCCATTGAATGAACCGTGCGACGGGCTCCCGCAACTTGCCGGCCTTGGGATTCGCCAATAATTCAGCGGACGTCGCTTCCGTATCCATCAGAATCGCCGTGATGATCGATTTCATGTCGCCCTGCGTGGACTCAAAGACGGTGGCGACGCGGGACACGTAATCGGGAGACGGATTGCTCGTCACGAGGCGCTGAATGAACTGTCGCGATATGAAGGGCGCGATATTCGGATGTTGCATCAGAATATCGATCGCCGCCTCGAGTGTCTGCTCACCATCCAAGCCGGCAGCGATGGTCTTGCCGAGCACGTACTTTTCGGTAGTGTCGAACCCAGCGGCGTTGTTGATCATGTCGGTGGCCGCCGAGGCGCCCGGGTACGCCGCTGCGGCGGTATTCAGCTCCCAGCCCGTGAATACCTTCGCCATGTTGAGCACGTCCGTCTGGCCGTAGGTGGCGAGTGCCACACCGGGGTCGCTAGGATTGGCGAGCGGCGTTCCGTCGAGATTGAGCTGCACCACGCCGATAGAGAACAACTGCATGATCTCGCGCGCGTAGTTCTCATCGGGACTCGTGCCCGTGAGCGGATTCGCCTTGACGCTATTCAGGAAGGTCAAATATTGGCCCATGGCCGGCGTGTGCGAGACGGCCAGCAGCAAGTTCTTGAAGTTGCCAAACGCATTGGCCTCGAGTTGATCGAGGTAAAAAGCGGCGGCCGCTCCCCGGTAGTTGAGTGTGGTCGCCCCCGTGTTGACCACGAAGAGATCCGTGAGCGCCAGCATCAGGCGCTGTCGCAGGATGTCGGAACTCGAAATCAGCTTGCGCCAGAACGAGCTCTGGACGCCCGTCGTATCGAACTCAATCGAGATGAGAGCGTTGGCCTGCATCCAGGCGACGTTCGACAACTGTCCCGACGGATTAACCGGAATCGCGAATTGTTGCGCGAGCCAGCCCTGGATACCGTTCGGCTGGTTCTGCACATTCTGAATATCGGCATCGGAGCCGCCGAAAGCAGCCTGCGCCAAAAAGCGCGCCGCCTGGGTGCGCGACAAGGACACCGGGGTCGCCGCGACAGCCGCCGAATTAGCGCTCGATCCGTTCGCATTCGACGCCGACACGACATAATAATAGGCCGTGCCGTTCGTGACGCCGGCGTCGGTGAACGACATCGAGGAGGATTCGCCGACAGACGCGTACGGTCCCGTGCTGCTCGTGGCTCGGCCGATGGAATATCCGGTCGCGCCCGCGCTGGCGGACCAGACTAGGGTGACCTGGTTGTTTCCGGGGGTTGCGGCCAACCCGCTCGGTGTAGCCGGTGCCGACGGCGAGATCGATGGGCCGCCGCCGCCACCGCCGCAGGCGGCCAATCCCAGAGTCGAAAGGCCCAGCACCGGAGCCGTGAATCCGAGCTGCCGGGTCGCAGCGACGGGATCCGCCGACATATCCACCGCGATGGGTGGATTGCGAGACAGCGGTTCGTCGCCAAGGCCAGTCAATTCGCCGATCGCGAAGCGGTTTGCGTCCATAGTTCGCGTTCATCCCCTGGGACGAACCATGCGCCGTCCCGTAGTTGAAAGGGGATAACGGCGAACCGCCGGTTACGTTGACGCGCCGAAGTGTCGGTGCGTAGCGACGGTCAGGCTCGTCCTTTGTCGCGAACAGCCCTAGCGGGGGTGCGTTGCCGCCGGCGCCGGAAGGTGATCCCGCATCAATCACCACGCCGAAGGAATTCGGCGCCTCCGCTGCCGCTTCTGCACCTCATTCAAGAGCAACGGTGCGAGTTCGTCGCGAAATGTCTTGGATATGATCCGAGGCCATCTGCCGGTACCCGTCGAGAACGCTATGGGAATTCAAGATGAAAATGCGAGAGTCGGCATTTCGCCAGTACGGCTCAGAACGGGCTCTTAGACCGTGCCGGCGCGTATGTCGGAAACGCCTTTGACGCTGAAATACGGGAGTTTGCTTTCCCAGTAGAGGCGCGCTCCGGAAATCGCCGTGTTCGTCAACCAGCGATGTGTTGAGGATCCCACCCGGTGGTGGTCGGTTTTCCTGAGTATCCGTACCCCGGCATAGACGGAACGAGCAGATGGAACGCAGCGGATGCGCTACCGCCATGCGCCGTGGGATTGGTCAGCGAATCGATGATCTTCATCTCTTCGATGATCGAGCCGGGCCATCCGTGCGTAACGATCAGCGGCAACGCATTTTCGTGTTTTGAACGGACGTGAATGAAGTGAGCATTCAAGAGAAAATACGATCCGTCGAACCTATGTGGTCAGAATTCGAACATCAAGCCGAGTTAAGGCGCCGCCGCGGCGGCGGCAGAGCATCCGCAGGCATTCAATGAGTGAAATAGCGGCGGTTCAATAGCGCGCCGACTTTCGCGTAGTGTTCATCCAATTCGGCCCGGGTGGTCTCCAGGAACTTCCTCAGGGCTGGGTCGGTTTCGAGCCCCACCATCACCCCGGTAAGATGCCGTTGCTCGTTGAGCGTGTTGTAAAACATGAGTAGCGCCTCCCGCTCGAATTCGACTCCGGTTTTGCCAGTGAGAGGGGCGAAGTCCTTGGCCAGATCTGCGCCAATGGCTTTACGCTCGTCAGTCTCGATCTCGGACATTGCCGCCACGTCGATGCGCATGGCCGGATATTGCTTTGATAGCCTCCGCATGGTGTCGGCGAGCTGCCGGTAATAGGTGATCAGATCATTGGTCAGCCGCCCCATTTCTTCGGGTTTGTCCTTAAATATGAGGATCCACTTTAGTTTGGGAATCCCATCGGCCTCTTGGTAAAGCAGGCTATAGCCGATGGATAGCTGCGCGCGTGGCGCGTATTTGCCCGCGGGGGGTCTTGTAGTTTCACTGGCTTGGCTACAAGCCGCGAGGGTCAGCAACAGTGCAGTCGTGACGAAGCGAATCAAGGTTGATCGCGTGGGCGCATACGGCGTTTCATGTGCATCGGCTGCTTTGGGTTCCGAAGCCAAGGAGATTGACTTCGGCCCACACGTGTCTTGCAGTGGAATGGCCACGCGTTCACCTCAGTGGGCTCGCATATCCCGGCGACTGAAGATATTACCCGACTATCGCATAAAGGGTGAGCCCTGCGACGAATTGCCGTTTCCCTCGAAATAACGCTTTAGTCTGCCAACCAGAGATGGGCCCTCGGCGCTCAACGCCGGCGATTAAAGCAAAATCCCGATCAGGATGCAGAAGCCGCATGCTTGCAAAAATAGCGTGCGTCGCTCCTGCAGGTCGGGATCTTCCCGCGCCGCCCGATCGAGTATGTCGATCAGCTCTTGACTGCAGAGAGCAGGTGTCAGCTTCTGCCGCTTGTAATATTTACCATTTTTTTTTCACGCCGGCGAGATCAGTTAGCATCCTGAGGCGTACGTTACCGCACCGACAACAGCTTCGGAATCCTGCATAAGTAAAAGGCTTTAAGAAAAGCGCCGACCACGCACCGTGATCAGCCACGCGCCCGGTATGGACCGAGCGTCATTCCGCATCAGGAGATACGACGATGAGCGCAGTTCTCAAGGAAATTCCGACGTCGAGTCCGGTGACGCAGTTTCTGGCCACAGCGAAGAGGATGCTGATCAACGGCAAATGGGTCCCCGCCGCTTCCGGCAAGACCTTCGAAGTCACGAACCCAGCCACGGGTAATGTCATCGCACACGTGGCCGAAGGCGACAAAGCGGATATCGATGCGGCTGTGCAGGCCGCGCGACGCGCCCTCGACTCGGGGCCGTGGGCAACCATGACTCCCTCGGCTCGCGGCAAGATGATCTGGCGCATCGGTGACCTGATCTCGAAGTATGCAGACGAACTTGCGGAGCTGGAGTCGCTCGACAACGGCAAGCCGGTGGCGGTCGCCAGGGTGGCCGATGTGGCGCTGGCCGCCGACATGTTCCAGTACATGGCAGGCTGGGCTACCAAGATCGAGGGCAAATCGATTCCACTGTCAGTTCTCTACACGCCCGGCGTGCAATACCACGCCTACACCCGGCCCGAGCCGATTGGTGTCGTGGGGCAGATCATCCCGTGGAACTTTCCATTGCTCATGGCGGCTTGGAAGCTGGCGCCGGCACTGGCTACCGGTTGCACGATCGTCCTGAAGGTCGCCGAGGAGACTCCGCTCTCGGCCCTACGTTTGGGTGAGATTGTGCAGGAGGCCGGAGTGCCCCCGGGCGTCGTAAATATCGTCACTGGATTCGGTGCAACGGCGGGCGCGGCGCTGGCCGCTCATCCGGGCGTCGACAAGGTGGCGTTCACGGGCTCTACCGAGGTCGGGAAGCTCATCGTCCAGGCAGCCGCCCGCGACTTGAAGCATCTGTCGCTCGAACTCGGAGGCAAGTCGCCGGTTGTCGTCCTCAAAGACGCGGACCTGGATGTCGCCATTCCGGGAGCGGCGAGCGCCATTTTCTTCAACCACGGTCAATGCTGCTGTGCGGGCTCGCGTCTGTACGTCCAAAAGAGCATCTTCGATCAGGTCGTGGAAGGGGTCGCCGCGTACGCTAAGGCCATCAAACTCGGCCCTGGACTCGACCCCACGACAGAGATGGGTCCGATGGTGTCGGAGACGCAGCGCAACCGGGTGTGCGGGTATATTGAGGCGGGCAAGCAGGAAGGCGCCCGGGCGATCGTCGGTGGCAAGGCGCGCGAGGGCTCAGGGTATTTTGTCGAACCCACCGTATTCGTCGATACTCGCCCGAACATGAAGATCGTTCGCGAGGAGATCTTCGGCCCCGTCGTGACCGCGATGCCGTTCACGGAGATGGACGAGGATCTGGTGCGAGAGGCGAATGACAGCATCTATGGGCTTGCGGCAGGTATCTGGACCCGCGACCTCAGTAAGGCGCACGCTCTGGCGGCGCAGCTCAAGGCTGGGTCCGTCTGGGTCAACTGCTACAACATCTTCGATGCGGCACTGCCGTTCGGGGGCTACAAGCAGTCCGGTTGGGGGCGCGAAATGGGCGAGGCGGTGCTGGACAGCTACCTCAACACCAAAGCCATCACGGTCCGACTGTAGTTTCAAATCGATTACACGGACCCCGCTGCAACGGGTGCTTTTAGGAAGTGGAACATGGATATAGGCGCGAGATTGCGACGATGAACGATAAACCGAACACAGGAGTCACGATCATGAGCATTCGGGAAGATTATCAGACCCTCATGGAAAAGCAGTTGAACGAGTGGAAGGCGCAATCCGAACGCTTCAAAGCCAGCGCCGAGCAGATCGAGGCGCACACCAAGGTCCAGTATGAGAACAATCTCGAGACACTGCGCGCCACACAAGCGGCTGCGTGGGAGAACTTCCACAAGCTAAAAAGTGCCAACGAGAGCGCTTGGACGGAATTCAAAGTTCACATGGATAAAGCCGGGGGAGAGGTAAAGGCCGCCGTCGAACGCATGACGACAAATTTCAAACCATAGCGCGGCTCGCGGTCGCGGGATTACGACCTCCGAGCGCATTCCACAAACGCGTCCACGAGGATGCGAATACAAACAATCGTGAAGGGGTCGGGTATGAGCGCCAAGAGAAATGCATTATCAACCGCAGCCAAACGCATGCGAGGCGGCGTGTTCGCCGCAGCGGTGCTGACACCTCTGCCGGCCTTTGCAGATATGCCGGCATACGCGCCGGTCACCAACGAGCGGCTGGTCAACGCCCAGCAGGACAACGGCTGGCTGATGTATCGACGCAATTATGAGAGCACCGCATATGCGCCGTTCGATCAGATCAATGGCGGCAACGTCGGCAAGCTGAGGTCCGTGTTCGACTACCAGAGCGGTCTGTCACAGGGGCACGAAGCGGCTCCGTTGGTCAACGGCAAATATATGTTCGTCACCACGCCGATGGATCGTCTGATCGCGCTGGACGCGACCAACGGCAAAGTGCTGTGGAAATACGACTATCCGCTCGACAAGAAGGCCCTGAAGACGGTCTGCTGCGACGTCGTCAATCGCGGCGTGGCGCTTTACGATGATCTGGTTTACATGGGCACGTTGGGCAATCACGTCGTGGCGCTCGATGCCACGACCGGCGCGGTGAAGTGGGATACGGCGTTGGCTCCGCCGGGCGTCGGTTATTTCATCTCCGCTGCGCCGCTGGTGGTCAACGGCAAGGTGATCATCGGTGACGGCGGTGGCGAGTACGGTGCGCGCGGCTT
>Ga0302324_100003604_pt1 | contig 34905 bp, 27 predicted proteins | sample Palsa_T0_1_FD_201949 | JGI IMG/M metagenome (GOLD analysis project Ga0302324, IMG submission 201949) | Peat permafrost microbial communities from Stordalen Mire near Abisko, Sweden - Palsa_T0_1 | ecosystem: Environmental > Terrestrial > Soil > Palsa > Peat permafrost | place: Sweden: Abisko...
AACGCGCTCTCCACCTTCAACAACAACACGGGTTCGTTTACGCTGGCCACCGCCGCTACGCTGACCACAGGCGGCAGCTTGGCGAACTCGGGCACGGTGGATGTCTCGAAGGGAACCACGCTCTCCATCGGTGGAACCACCAACAGCTATAGCCAAAGTGCGGGCACGACCACGGTCGACGGAACGCTGGTGGACAGCGGTACGGCCGGCATCAGCGTGACGGGCGGTACGATTCAGGGATCCGGTTCGCTGAAGGGCAATGTATCCATCGGTGGCAGCGGCACTGCTCCCACCATCAACGTGGGCGACAGCGGGAAAGCCGGACTGCTCTCCATCACCGGAACTTACACCCAACTTTCCACGGGCACGATGAATGTTTCCATCGGCGGCACGGCCGTGGGCACGCAATATTCTCAGCTCAAGATCACGGGCGCTGCCAGTCTGGGCGGGACGCTGACGGTCGGTTTGATCAACTCCTTCACGCCCACCGTGGGCCAGACCTTCACCGTGCTGACCGCGACGGGCGGGCTGGGCGGCACGACGTTCAGCAACACGACCATCGCGATCAACGCGACCGAGCAATTCTCGATCTCCTATACCTCGACCGGCGTCGTGCTGACGGTGGTCTCCATCCCGCCCTCGAAGTCGGGTGCGGCGCAGCCGGCGGCAGAGGTGGCGCTGGCGAGCAGCAAACCTTCTACCCTCCAGGCCCAGCACGCGGTCTTGAACAACGGCCTGCGTCACGCCATCAACGTGAGAGGCACGTCCAAGCCCATCTTCGTGGCTAGTCTGGGGACATCCGGCGGCCGTTCCAACGTTCTTCCTGTGGGCGGCTCAGAAGTTGAACGTATCTGGCAGCACATGCCGGCGGCCCCGTCCTGGGACCATGTCGCACCGGTGGGTGTGGTTCGGCTGGCGCAGAATGGGAAGACGCCCTCGGCCACTTCGACCCTGGAAGGCAATCTGCTTCGCGGCACTGGTCCACAGTCAAGGCTGACGGGTTCGTCCGCAGGGCCGAGGCTGCCGGTCCGGATCATGACGCCGGCACTGCCGCGGTGGCGCTGATCGAGGGTCTTCAACTCGACGATCGTCGAGCATCGAGCATCGACCAACGATGCGATTAAACGGTCGTCGATTAAACGAGCATCGATTAGGCGAGCGCCGATCATTTCGGCACTCCAGATCCTGATTGCGCTTGCGCTGCTTCGCCCGCGCATTGGCCGGCGACGTCGAGAGTCAAACCAACAACTAGTTCGTTGAGATGGTGAAGTTGACCGTGATCCTGGCCTGGGTCTCGACTGCGTCGTTGCCCTGGTAGTGGGGCTTGAAATGCCACTGCCTTACGGCTTCCTGCGCCGCGCGGGCCAGGATGGGCGGCCCGGTGATCACCCGGAGATCCTGGATCAGGCCATCGCGGCCGATGAGCGCCTGTAGAATCACCGAACCCTGCACTTTCATTTGACGCGCCAGCAGAGGATAGCCGGGCTTCACCGGACTGCTGACGACTTCATCCGTATCGGCGGACATCTGAACCCGGTCGGCGGCGTTGCTGACCACGCTGGCTGCGGTGTCAGGCGGAGCGCTGGGCACGACTGGTTGTGATGCTTTCGGAGCGGCGCCCTCGGACTGAGCTTCTGGTTGAAGATGGGGCTGAAGATCGGATTGCAGATCGGGTTGCAGATCAACGTGCACCGAGTTGGCGCCGGGGTGAAGCCTGCGATGGATATTTCCTGCGACCACTTCGACTTCGAGCGGCGGCAGCACGGTTCGGTTGGCAATGACGGCGAATGGCGGAGCCGGGTCGGCTGGAGAGTTGGCGATCGCCTGCGGCTTCGCGGCGTGGAGCTTCTTATTCGCCGAGACGATTGGGCTGGCGGCGGCTGCCTGGGCCGATGTTGTGCTGGCGGGTGTGGTGGACTGCGGCTGGTCTCTTTTCTGTTTCTGTTCTTGATCCTGATCCTGCTCTTGTTCCTGGGCTGACTGCGTTTCAGGAAACCAGAAATCGCGATCGTGGTAGAGGGCAAATCCTAAAGCGACCAGCAGCAGAGTGAGCGCCATCACCATGGTGCGCCGCTGCTTCGGTTCCGGCGGGCGGCCGAACCGCAGGCGGGCTGCACGTTGATCGAGTTGTGACGGCTCGAGTTTTGGGCGATCAAGTTTTGACCGCTCGAGTTTTGGAACGACAGTCTTCAGCTCGAACATGCGGGGACGAAGTGACCTCTCCTCGAAAGATTCTGCGGATAGTATGCCTCGACAAACCGCGAAAGACCAGCAAAAGCGAAAGCCTAAATACTCAGATGGCCCAGATAGGGATTGGTGGTGCGGCTTGAAAATCTTTAACCACGAAGGGCACTAAGTCACAGGAAGAAATCTCATCGAAAAGAAATCCTTCGTGATCCTTCGTGCCCTTGGTGGTTGACGGGTTCTCTGGCAGGCGCCAAAGCGTACTGCCGATGGAATTCGGAGTAACTCATTGATAGCGCAGGAGGTTGCGCGCCGCAGAGCTGTTTTTGTGCTCGTAAGTCGTTGAAAATTCGTTGCGGGCGTTAGGAAGCCCGTAGAGCGTGAATTATTTCGGGTCTAGTGGTTACCACGGCTGCCCACCCGATCGTCGATGCCAGGGCCGTTTCCGGCCCCGCAAAGGCCATCCCAGGAATCGCCGGGGAGGCTGTTGTGGCAATTTCGGACAGTAGTCCCTCAAAACCAGCAATAACTGTACGGCAATGTATGTACAAAAAAAGATGTACATAAAAACTCAGCAGGTCAGTTGATCGCGGGTAATCTTCAGGCCGGGCAGATTTCCCAGGACGGTTACGGCGACAGATTCGGTGTGGAAGAATTCGTTGGCCAGACCGGTGAGGTCTTCGGCGGTGACGGCTTCGATTTTTTCGATCAGCTCGTCCAGATCGTGGAAGCGGTCGAAATACATTTCCTGGCGCGCCAGGTTCGACATGCGGGCGCTGCTGGATTCGAGCGAGAGCATCAGGCTGCCCTTGAGCTGGGCCTTGGAGCGCTTCAATTCTTCGTCGGGCACGGGCGTCGTCTTCAGGCTGCGGAATTCGCTGACCACCGACTGCACCACTTTTGACGCCGAGGCCAGAGACGTGCCGGCGTATACGGCGAGGCATCCGGTATCGCGGTAGGGGTTGAGGTCGCTGTAGATGGAGTACGCCAGGCCCTGGCGCTCGCGGATGTTCTGGAACAGGCGGGAACTCATGCCTCCGCCGAGCAGAGTGTTGAGAATGTAGCCGGCATGGCGCTTCTCGTGCGCGATGGGATGCGCGGGCACGCCCAGGCACAACTGGACTTGTTCCAGAGCCTTCTTATTCCGCAGCGTGATGCGGGAAACCGTCTTCGGCGCCGAAGAATGGAAGCCGTTCTTCGCGGGCTTCATGTGCTCGAATTGTTTGGTGACCAGTTCGACGAAGCGGTCGTGATCGAGATTGCCGGCCGCGGAGACGATGATGTTGCCGGGCGCGAAGCGGTGCCCGTAGGCTTCGACCACCGGCTTGCGGTCGAAGCGCTTGACGGTTTCTTTCGTGCCCAGAATCGGCTTGCCCAACGGGTGATCTTTGAAAAAGTTCTGGGTGAAGATTTCGTGGACGAGATAATCGGGATTGTCCTCATCCATTTTGATTTCTTCGAGGATCACGCCGCGTTCGCGCGCAATGTCGGCGGCATCGAACACAGGATTCAGAACCAGGTCGCTGAGAATGTCGAGCGCGGTGGGGACGTGTTCGTCGAGCACCTTGACGCTGAAGCAGATGCATTCCTTGGCGGTGAAGGCGTCCATGTTGCCGCCGATGGAGTCGACCTGGCGCGCGATCTCTTCCGCGGTGCGGTGCTTGGTGCCTTTAAAAACCATGTGCTCGATAAAATGCGAGATGCCGTTCCATTCGGCATCTTCGTCGCGCGAACCGGTCTGCAGCCAGATTCCGATAGAGGCGGAGCGGATGTGCTGCATCTGCTCGGTAATGATGGTCAAACCGTTGGGCAGCTTCTGACGACGAATGTTGCGGACTTCTTTGGGCATAGCTTTCTGCATTTTAGCTGCGACTGAGTCAACTCAGAGAGACTGAGGGCTATGTACTATTCTGACATAGGGGCTGGGTGTGTGCGAGAATAGTTTAGTTATTTAGAATCAGTGGGTTATGGAAGATTTATTGCAGATCGCATTGCTGGGGCTGGACCGCGGCGAACTCAGTTCGCTGGTCGAGGGCTTGGGCGAACCCGCCTATCGCGCCAGGCAGCTGGGCGAGGCGGTGTATCGGCAGCGGGTGGAGTCGATTGAGCAGATCTCGACTTTGTCGCAGCAGCTTCGACTCAAGCTGGTGGAGAGGGGCGTCTCGATTGGGTTGCCGCGCATTGAGCAGAGGTTCGTGTCGCAGGATGGTACGGTGCGGTATCTGATTGGGTTTGCCGATGGGCAGAGCGTCGAGACTGTTTGGATGCCGGAGGGCGACGGCGGGGAAGCGGGCGATGGGAGCGAGGCCGGGGATGAAGCTGAGGATTCCATCTCAGGCACCTCGGGGGCTGAAGCCCTGTTACAAAATCGAGACTCTATCGCAGCGCTGAAGCGCTGCGCCACCCAAAAGCAGGAGCAGGATCAGAAACAGGGGCAGGATCAGAAACAGGATCGGAAGCTACATCCGAGACAGCGCCAGGGGCAGAATCAGGGAAGGTCGACGATTTGCATTTCCAGTCAGGTCGGTTGTGCGGTCGATTGCCAGTTCTGTCTGACGGCGCTGCTGGGGGTGAAGCGCAATCTGACGGCGGGTGAGATTGTGGGGCAGGTGTGCGCGGTACTCAAGGATCAAGGGGTGTCGCCGCCGGAAGATCGCATCAATCTGGTGTTCATGGGGATGGGCGAGCCATTTCTGAATTACGACAACTTTGTGAAGGCGGCGCGGCTGCTGGTAGAGGAAGTCGGGATTGCGGAGCGGCGGATGACGGTATCGACGGCGGGCATTGTTCCGCGCATCCACGATTTTGGGGCAGAAAAAATTCGCCCGAAGCTGGCGATTTCGTTGAATGCCTCGAACGATGACCTGCGCACCCGGCTGATGCCGCTGAACAAGAAATGGAATCTGGAAATGCTGATGGCGGCGGCAAGGGCGTATCCGCTGCGCACGCGGGAGTGGATCACTTTTGAGTATGTACTGCTCGGAGGGGTGAACGACGAGCCGGAGAATGCGAAAGAAGTCGCGGAACTGCTGCGCGGCATTCGTTGCAAAGTCAATCTGATTGCGTTGAATCCGGGCCCGGGGATTGAGTTTACAACTCCGGAAGCGGAGCGGGTCGCCGCGTTTCAGACGATTCTGCGGGAGGCGGGGATTCCGGCGTTTGTAAGACGCCCGCGAGGCCGGGACATCTACGCCGCATGCGGGCAGCTTAAGCGTACGGTTGAGATTGCCACAGCTCCGGCACCGTAGATGGTTTTGGCTTGCTGGGAGCGGACTCGGTGACCGGCAGTTCGACGCGAAGCAGTTCAACGCCATCGTCGCGGTGCTCGCGCAAGAGCTGACCGTTGTGTTCCTGCAGGATTCCCTGACACGCGCTTAGCCCCAGGCTCTCTTCAGAATCCACCGCCAGGGCATCCACCGGCAGCGATGGATCTTGAGGTTGAGGCGATGGCCTGGATTCGGTGGCGATTTGGAGGACGGCCGTGTCTGCCTGGCGCTCGGTGGTCACGGTCAGCACCCGGCCGCCGCGGTTGTCGAGCCGATGCAGGCAGGTGCCGACCAGCTGCAGGCAGACGTGGAGCAACTGATTGGAATCCCCCAAAACCTTGGGCAGCGCGGGATCGAGCTGGGTGCGAACCTCGATATCGAGAGCCTCCCACTGAGATTGCGTCAACTTCACGGCGGTGCGCGCCAGGGTGTTGAGATCGACCGGACTCTTGGGGGCGGACGACTGCCGGGCAAAGCTGATCAGGCTGGCGACCAGCGACTTGGTGCGGCGAACGTACTGGCCGATCTTGGCGGCGATCGGCCGCTGTTCGGAGGTGAGCGGCGTGCTGAGCAGCATATCGGAATAACCCAGCATAGCGGTGATCGGGTTATTGAGCTCGTGAGCCGCGCCGCCGACCAGCTGGCCAATCGAAGCCAGTTTTTCCGACTGCAGAACCTGTGCCTGGAGACGATTCAGGCTGGCAAAGGATTCCTGCGACTGGTCGAGCAAGTGGAGCAGTTCCCGATCGAGCAGGTGCTGGCGCAGGAAGACCATCAGGCCCAGGAAGAATGCGGCGACCAGAGTCAGCGCCAGCCGGAACACACGAATGCGAGACGGGACGGCATCGTCGGACAGGGCCCAGGCGGCGAACAGGGGCAGCGAAAATACCGCAATCATGCTGCAGCGGGCAACCCAGACACCGTAGCCTGTCGAAACCTCGCGGGTATCGGCCTCAGGGGCTTCGGTCTTGGCGCGCAGACCGATCCAGGTGAGATAGGCCATGGGGGCGACCAGGGGAAGATCGTAGAGACTGCCGCTGTAGTACAGCCTGCGGGCAATGGCCCAGTTGGCTAAATTGGAACCGACGCCGTAACACAAGTTCAGGGCGAAGAGGCTGGCGTAAAGATTTCTCCACGTGCCCTTGCTGGTGGCCCAGCAGACGACCAGGCCGGTCAGAAACGCCAGCTTCTCGGCCGAATAGACGGCGTTCAGGTTGCGGTCATAGGCGGGCACGTCGGCCACAACGTATTGCCAGGGGATTACGATCAGAACGTAAAGATAGAACCACCACATCAGCAGGAGCACGAAATCCAGGCGGCCTACGCGGGCGGCATATTCGTCGCGCGGAACGTGGGGACGCAGGGCCAATGCGGCCATCAAGGGGACGATGTGCATGAAGAGGATCACGTCACCGGCAAAAAGGTCGGGGACGTCGCGGCGGAGAATGACTTCGAAGTTGGTCCAGAGCAACTGGTAGGTGAGCTCGAACAAGATGCCGAGGGTGATCAGCGACCAGAACAGCCGCATGCGTCCCTGCGAGCGCAGCGCCAGCGGGAGGAATGCGGCCGCGCCGGAAGCCAGCAGGAGACACTGGACGATATCGCTGAAAGCGGTGAGTTGAAAAGATCGGCGCAGCAGGAGGGCAGAGAGAACGAAGGCCGCCAACAATGCGGCGACTGCTGCCAGCCATAGCTTCGATCGCTTGCTCAAGACGCTCCTCTCGGGAACATTCTAGACGGGATTCAGGGAGCGGAGACGGTTACTGTAGTAACCTGAGCAGGCGTGTGCGGGACGCACGCGGTGAGCCGGGCACGGGGTGTACGCCAGAGTCTCACTTGCCCTGTAAGCTTTTCTTATTCAATAATATGCGGCGAAGCCGCCGCGCCTGTGGAGATGGAGTCTCTTGAATCCTCGTGTTGATCGCTACCGCCAATCCTGGAGATTAAGAATCCCGGCCGATCCGGGCGAGACCCGTCGGATTGAACGGTGGCTGGCGACGGCCCGGGTCATCCTGGCCGTGTCAGCGTTGGTGGCGATCCGAATGGACCCGACGGAACTGGGACATTCGTGGGCCGCCTACGGGCTGTTCGTGTTCTACATGGCGAACGGCATTCTGATCCTGATGCTGCTGCGGCGGCGGAAGCAATCGACCGCCGCCTTTCGACTGATGGTGCACACCGGAGATATCGTGTGGCCGGCGCTGATTTCGATATTTTCCGAGGGTCCAAGAACGCCGTTCTTCCTTTTCTTTGTATTTGTCCTGGCGGCGGCTGCCTACCGGTGGGGATTGTGGGAGACGCTGGGCACGGCTGCGGCGGAAGTTGCGCTGCTGTGGGCGGAGAGCTTTTTTCTTCTCCACCTCCGCCTGGGACCGGGGGGATCTCTGCCGTGGATCGTGTTGAACGGTCTGCGCGTGAATGTAGGGGAGTTCCAGCCGCAGCGGCTTTTCATGTTGTCGGTCTATCTGCTGGTCATGGGCCTGTTGCTGGGATATCTGGCCGAGCAGCAGAAACATCTGCGGGCGGAGAAAGCGGTGGTAACCGGAACCTTGTCGCGGGTTCGGGTGGAAGCTGGATTGACCGGGACAGTCGAGCAGATTTTTCAGGAGTTGATGGCGATGTACCGGGCGTCGCGAGTGGTGGTGGCGTCGCAGGAATCACACAGCCAACGGGTTTTCGTGGGGGAGATGAACCAGACCAAGGGAGGTAAGGCGTCTGAGTTCCGCTGGCTGGAATCTGGATCGCGCGACGCCAAGATCTACCTTGAGGGCTTTCCCGGCGATGTGTGCTACGCCTCGGTCGAAGGGGATCGGTGGAGCACTCTGGCCCTGGATGACAGCGGCCACGCCGTGCCGGTCGGGAACCTGGCGCCAATCTCAGAACTGCGGGACGTGCAGAGTTTTGATTCACTGGTCACGGTGGCCTTTCTGTTCGGTGGGGAGTGGAGGGGAAGAGTATTCCTGTTCAACCCGTCGTGGCGGGGCGAGAAGCAGGAGGAGTTGCGGTTCCTGCTGGATCTGATTCATCAGGTGGGTCCGGCGGTTTACAACGTCTATCTTCTGCACCGGCTGCGGCGCCGGGCGGGAGCGGCCGAGCGCGCACGGGTTGCGCGGGAACTGCACGACGGCGCGGTGCAGTCGCTGATTGCGGTGGAAATGCAGGTGGACGTATTGCGGCGGCAATCGGAAGCCGGCAAACCGATCGGCTCGGAACTGGGTCGCATCCAGGGACTGCTGCGCGAAGAAGTTCTCAAGCTGCGCGAACTGATGCAGCAGATGAAAGCCATCGACGTGGACGCGCAGCGGCTGCTCGGAGTTCTGAACGATACAGTCGAGCGTTTTCAACGCGAGACCGGGATCAGCGCACGATTCGTCACCGACCTCGAGGATCTCGACATGCCGCAGCGGGTCTGCCGGGAAATCCTACGCATTGTGCAGGAAGGACTGGTCAACGTGAGAAAGCACAGCGGAGCGCGTCATGCCCTGGTGCGCCTGGGATTGAGCCAGGCAAAATGGAGCCTGAGCGTGGAAGACGACGGGAAAGGATTCCCTTTCGCGGGCCGGTACAGCCAGGAACAGCTGGAAGAAGCCGGGAAGGGGCCTATGATCATAAAGGAACGGGTCCGTTTGATTGCCGGGCAACTCACGGTAGAATCAAATCCCGGGCAGGGAACGCGTCTGGAAATCAGCGTGCCACGGAGCGGGGAAGCGCCTCATGAATTTTAAGAAACCGCAATCGGTTCGCCTGGTGATCGCCGACGACCACCCCATCTTCCGCGATGGTCTGCGGCGGCTGCTGGAGGCCGAAGCAGATCTGAAGGTTCTGGGGGAGGCCTCAGACGGCGCCGAAGCCGTGAAGCTCGCCAAGCAACTGAAACCCGACATTCTTTTGCTCGACCTTGCGATGCCCAAGCATCCCGGGCTGGAGGCCTTGCGGGATTTGAGCCTGCCGGAAAACGCGACGCCGGTGCGGGTGATTCTGCTGACGGCCGCAGCGGAAAAAAGCCAGATTGTGGAAGCGCTGCAGTTAGGCGCCCGCGGAGTGGTGCTGAAAGATTCTGCCACGCAACTGCTGCTGAAGGCGATTCACACGGTGATGGCTGGGGAATACTGGGTGGGGCGGGAGAGCGTCTCCAATCTGGTGCAGTACCTGCGCACGCTCATGCAGTCTTCGCACGATGAGGCGCGGCAAAAGAAATTTGGCCTGACGCCGCGCGAACTGGAGATTGTCTCGGCGGTGGTGGCGGGGTACTCTAACAAGGAAATAGCGGAATATTTCAAGATCAGCGAAGATACGGTGAAACACCACCTCAGTAATATTTTTGATAAGCTGGGGGTCTCGACGCGTCTGGAGCTGGCGCTGTTCGCGGTGAATCAGGCGCTGCCGCTGAAGAGCATTGCCTGAGCGGAGTGCTTCGCCGCGGCCTGGTTTGGGTGGCACTTCGGTGCTATTGGCTAGAAAGGGCGCGGATAATAGAATTTTATTGCAGACTTCCCAGGAAAAATGTTGGTAGGACAGGTGTAGTGTGCTATGCCTTTCTGTTTGATGCAGAAGGCAGAGTCAGCAGGAGTGAGACTGAGAAAGAGGAGCCCCGTGGCTAAACGTTTAGAGCAACTGTGGAACGATGAGCAGGGACAAGACATTGCGGAATACGCAGTCATGCTGGCTGTGATTCTGGTGATTGTCGTGGGCACGATCCGGCTCATTGGGTCGAATGCCAACAACGTATTCTCTCAAGTCGGCAGCGCAATCCAGTAGGCGGCAATCTGAAGAATTGCACCGAAGCCTGCGGCGAGGGGCACAGCCGATGGGTGAGCCCCGCCATCCTGCCGCGCAAGGCTTGATTCTAACGAGCTTGCTACTAACTAAGTCCGGCATTCCCCGGCACTTTTCCCGATCAATTATTTCTGCTCTGTCGGCGAGGGCGATGCCGTGGTGAGCGCAGCCTTCTCTGCGCCATCGGCGGACAATCGCGTGAGGTAGGGGAAGAAGGGAGTGATCTCGAACTCCATTTTCTCCCGCGACGAGGTCAGGGCTACGGGCTTGGCCTTGGAGAGTTCGACCTGGTCGGTCCAGGGATCGACCTTGATGCGGCCGCTCAGCGGCAGGGCCGCGATCTGGTCAAGCTTCTTCTCGTCGAGCGCGGGAGCGGAGGCCAGCAGGCTCGCCATGCGGATGCTCTTGCTGCCCGCAAAACTATTTCCCAGATGAGGGCGAATCAAGTGCGGCAGTTCCGGCGCCTTCTGCTGCAAAGCCCGCAGGAACAATCCCGCATTGCCCAGCTTGTCTTTGTAAGGGGAGTTGTTCAGAAGTTGCAGGGCCTTGGCGTCGGCGGCTTCCTCGTCGGCGGCGGAGCGCTTGAAGTCGAGGCGTTGAAACGACTCTTCGTCGGGGAAGAACAGCTTGTCGTTGAAGGCGAGCTTGGTGTCGAAGTGATGTCCGAGGACGATGTGGCTGAGTTCATGGGCCAGAACCATGGCGAGGGCCGCTTCGTCAGGAAGGACGTCGAGCAGGCCGCGGCTCATGACGATGGTGTGCCCGATGGTGAACGACTCGAGCGGAGCGGTTAATAGAACACGGCAGCGAATATCGCCCTGCAGGTCAATGTTGTTGGTGACGAGCAGGTTGTTGACCACGGTCGCGAGGATCTTGTCGACTTCGCCGGAAGGCGCGAGCAAGCCAATCTTCTGCAGCCGGTCGACGGCGTTATCTTCCGCTTGTTTTTCCCACATGCGCTCGGCGACCACGGGAGTGGCGTCGGCCGCGGCCGCGCTCTGGTCGTTGATGGACTGCGGCGAATCGATCAGAATCTGGGTGAACTCCTCATTCTTGCCCAGTCCCCGCAGGTCGTATCCCCACAGGCGGGTCTGCGCCTTGAAGTGCAGAGTCTTGGTGAGGCCGGTCTTGAGATTGGATTCCTCAGTGTACACATAGGCGGGCAGCCAGGTTCCGGGGCGCATGTTCAGGCGCCAGCTATCGAAGTGGAAAAAGAAATTGATCTTGGGCTGGGGATAGTAGCTTCCGTTGAAGCGGACCACGTTGTAGTCCTGGTCCTCGACCCAGATCCGTCCCATGAAGCGGGAAGACTTCTGGCCATCCTTGGGCTGGACGTCGATGACGAGGCAGCGAACTTCGCCAAGAAATTCACGCCGCACGAAGCTGAAGTTGTAATACTTCTTCTGGAAATCGGTGTCGAGCACGACCATCTGAGCGAAACCCATGGGAAGGTAGTGCAGGGAATAGACGCCGGTCAATTTGGCGAGCATGCGATGGCTGAAGCCGGGCTGGCCCACGAACGAAGTGTCCTCGGGGCCGTCGGACATGTCGAGACGCCCGAGAAAATACTTGTCGTTCACTGGAATCGGGTTTCCGGCGCTGTCGTTCTTCAGGTCCTGCAGGTAGGTTTCAACCAGCGGGTGCATGTGGCGCATCTGCGCCATGAAGAGATGCTCGCGCTGCACCACGCGGTCCATTACTTCATTGAGGGTTGCGGCGGCTGGTGGGAGCGACTCAGCACTCTGGGCGGGCGCAGCTGTTGGGGCCATAGCCGCTGGGACGATCGGGGCGGTCGCGACGGCGGGCGCGCTCGATGGGGTCAAAGCCGACTGTGCTGCGGAAGACGAAGGTTCCTGAGCGTTGGCGGTAAACACGCTCGCCAAGAAAAGAAGAACCACGGCGGAACCGGAACGGATAATTCGCATAAGAACCTTCTGGGAGTCGATCACGCTAACTGAAAAACAACGTGTAGAACGGCCGTATAGTCCGAGGGCTGGCCGTCTTTCAGGGCTGGCTTAAATTGTATCTGCTCGACGGCTTGTACCGCCGATTCATCCAGGCCATGCCCGAGTCCGCGAACTACCCGCAACACGCGGACTTTACCGGTTGCTTCAAAAACAACCTCGACAAGCACTTCACCTTCGATGTGCTTGGCGCGGCCTTCCTCACTGTAGACGGGTTTGGGCTTGGCAATCATGTCCGGAGGAATAATTCTTGCGGCTGCCTGCACTGCGGGATGCGATTGAACGGTGGGAGGAGCGGCAACGTCGGCGTCGCCGAATCCGGCCTGGCGAACCGGGCCGCGGGAAGCGTGCGGGTCGGCAGTGACGACTCCATTGCCGAATCCGCTGCTGGCCACCACGCCGCGGGCGCCGTTGGCCCCGCCGGTTCCGTTGCCGGAGCCGGGTCCGGTGGGCATATCGAAGCCGCCGGCCTGTGCGATGTTGACGGCTCTGGTTTGAGTGGTCGTCGTTCTTGCGGGCACGCCGTTAGGGTCGCCGAAGCCGCCGGTCTGTACTTGTTGCGGCGGCCGCTCGATGGTTTGTGGAGCCGAGCTTCCCGTCGAAAAGAGGTTGGTGCGCACGATCTGTTTGGGAATCACGGGCGCTGTGGAAGCCGGCAGCGGATCAAGTTTCCTGGCCGCGAGCTTCACTTCAGGAGCAGGCGTGTCCTCGATCTTGGGCTTGGGCTGCGGTGCGGGCAGGCGCAAGGCCGCGGGCGGCGGATCGAGTTGCGCCACCAAAACCGGCTTGGGCAGTTGGCGCTGCGGTGTGTGATTCACCGGAGCCGGGGTGGACACCAATGCAATGGCGTAATCCTTCTTGGGCTCGGCGAGAATTTCAGGGTGAAGGACGGGGATCCAGACCAGAATCGCGATGACCACGACCTGCACGCCATAGCTGAGAAAAAATTCAGACCAGGGCGCTCGCCACTGCGGGAGCGGGGAGAACAGGTTGGATTCGGTAGACGGCGACGACATAATCAATTCTCGAGGTCCATTGTTTCAACCCCGCGGGTTCAGTTACTAGTCACCGTGACTGAAACACCAGATCCAGTGTAAAAGTTTTCCCGCCTTGGTTGAACGCTGGGAGCCCGGGAAGGCAGGGCCTAACTAGAGTGTACTATTCCGCTCTTAGAGATGCACGATGAAGGCCATTTCGCGGGGCTGAGGATGAGGGCCAAACCGCTTAGTATCTGCGGGTTGCAGGGACTTGGCCGGGGAGGGAAGCCGCCTGAGGGCAGGGCCATGCACGAAACTACATCCTACAGAGACAGATTTTCCAGGATGCGCTGCACCAGACGAGGGCCGCACCGAGACGGCAAACGGCGCTAGCAGCGCACGACCTTAGCACTTTCCACGCCCTGGGTTGCGTTGCGGGTATCGACGACCAGTTGGGACTGTTGCACGATGCCCTTATAGTCGTAGTCGGAGTGGTCGGTGATGATGACGACGCAGTCGTACTGCCCTAGATCTTTCAACTCGGCGCGCTTCATCTGCAGATCGTACTTTCGGCCTTTGCCAATGAAGGGGAAATAGGGATCGTGGTAGCTGACCTGGGCTCCGTCTTTTTGCAGGAGTTCGATGATGGTGAGCGCGGGCGACTCGCGCAGGTCGTCGATGTCTTTCTTGTAGGCCACACCCAGAATGAGTATGCGGGCGCCGTTCACCGACTTTTTATGACGGTTCAGCGCGCCGGCCACGGACGAGAGCACGTGGTAGGGCATGTTGTTGTTGATTTCCCCGGCGAGTTCGATGAAGCGGGTGCGGAAATCAAATTCTTTGGCTTTCCAGGAGAGATAGAAGGGATCGATGGGAATGCAGTGTCCGCCCAGTCCGGGACCGGGATAAAAGGGATGGAAGCCGAAAGGCTTGGTGGAGGCGGCGGCGATGACCTCCCAGATGTCGATGTTCATGCGGAGGCAGAGCAGTTTGAGTTCGTTGACCAAGGCGATGTTGACGCAGCGGTAAATGTTCTCGAGCAGCTTGGTCATTTCCGCCGCAGCCGGCGAAGAAACGGGGACGGTGCGATCGAAGATGGCACCGTAGAGAGCTCCGGCGAGTTCCGAAGCCTGGGGATTGAGTCCGCCGACGACTTTCGGAATGTCGCGGCGCGCCACCGTGGTATTGCCGGGATCTTCGCGTTCCGGCGAAAACGCCACAAAGAATTCTTTTCCTGTGGGAGCCCCGTCGCGCGCGGCCTTGAGGCCGGAGCGATTTTCTTTTTCGAGAATGGGGATCATCACTTCTTCCGTGGTGCCGGGGTAGGTCGTACTTTCGAGCACGACTAATTGTCCGGCGCGCAGGTGCGGAGCGATGGAATGGGTGGTGTCAGTGATGTAGCTGAGATCGGGTTCGTGGTATTCGTTCAGCGGGGTGGGGACGCAGATGATAATGGCGTCCATGGCGTCGATCTGCGAGTAGTCGGCGGTGGCGGAAAAGCCATTCGCCTGGGCGGACTGGATTTCCTCGGTCGCGATGCGATAGATGTAGGAGCCGCCTTTGGCCAGGGTCTCGATCTTACGGGCATCAATGTCGAAGCCGGTCACCTGAAACTTCTGTTCGCTGTAGAGCAAAGCCAGGGGAAGTCCAACGTAGCCCAGGCCGATGATGCCGATACGGACCTGACGCTGTTGAATCCTGGTCTTGAGTTGATCGAAGGACAGGTCGGCGGAGGAATTCGTCATGAAATTGTCCGGAATGAAAAGTAGATGGGAAACATGAAGACGATCTGATTTTAGCATGCAGAGGAATGGGGATCGGCGGACAGCCGCCGGGACGGCGGCGCTACTGACGAAGAGCATGTTCAGGAAGGCATGTTCAGGAAAACATGCTTAGGAAAACATGTTCAGGAAAACATGAGCAGGAAAACCAGAGTCTCGATCGTTATCATTGGCGTCGGGCTGGCGGCGATACTGTGCGCGTTCGCGGCGGAAGCGGGGCGGTTGCTGGTGGTGGACGCTCCGGAGCCGTCGGATGTGATTCTGGTGCTGGCGGGCGAGACGGAGCACCGTCCGGCGCGAGCGCTGCAGTTGCTCGATCAGGGCTATGGCCGACGGGTGGTCATAGACGTGCCCGCAGGCGCGAGAATCTACGGGACTACCGAGCTGCAGTTCGCCGAGCAGTACGTAGGGAGTTTGCCGGAGGCGGCAGCGGTGCGGATCTGCCCGATTGAGGGGCTCTCGACCCGGGAGGAAGCGCACGACGCGGAAAAATGTCTGACCAATGGGAATGAGGCCGGCAACCGCATTCTGATCGTGACCTCGGACTACCACAGCCGGCGGGCGCTGAGCATCTTCCGCCACGAGTTTCCGGGCAAGACATTCTCGGCGGCGGTGGCGCGCGATGAGGCGGAGTTCGGAACCCGCTGGTGGACGCATCGGGAGTGGGCCAAGACTTGCCTGGGCGAATGGGAGCGGCTTCTGTGGTGGACGGCCGTGGAGCGGTGGCGTTGAGCAGGATTGGCCGCCCAGAGCGGAAAGCGCCGAAAATCGTTCGATGAGTTTTCCACCGGAAAACCGGTTCTCTAATACAAAAGGCATTGACTGACAACAACGAGGAGGGTACGATTTGGAGCAGGTCACCAAAACAGTTATTAACGGAGTGTGGGAATGGGCGAGTCCGCGTTTCGCGGTATGGTCAGTTGCGTGCTAGCGATTCTGCTGCCCGGTTCGTTGTTTGCGGCCGATTCCAACGCGGCCATGCTTTACACCAACGGGGCCGCGTGGGTAAACGGCGCGCATGTCCCCCGTTCGTCTTCCGCGATCTTCTCCGGCGATCTTCTGCAGACGCGATCCGACTCCGTCGCGAATATCAACGAATCTGGTTCCAGTATCACGGTGCAGTCCGATTCTCTGGTCCAGTTTCGAGGGGTGTCGGTGGACATCCAACATGGTGCCGTCACGGTATCGACTTCAAAGGGAGTCGCGGCCACCGCAGGCGATGTGAAGGTTGTGCCAGCCTCAAACCAGTGGACGGAATTTAACGTCACCGACGTAAACGGGACGGTTAAGGTTTTTGCCAGCAAAGGCGACCTCACCATCGACTACGGCAAGGATGTATTTCAGGTGCAGCAGGGCGACAGCAAGACGCTCGACGAGAACAACCCCGACGTCCAGAACAGCAAGAAGAACAGCAAGAAGCGTGGCGAAGGGGCGGCTCCAGCGGCGGGTGGAGGAATCCTGAGCTCGCCCTATGCGATCGGCGCGGGCGCGATAGCCATTGGCGGCATTACAACCTGGGTGCTGATTAAGAACGACAACCCAGCCAGCCCGACGAAGCCGTAAGTCTTAAGAAAACTTTCCGTTTTACGCCGGATTGGCCCCGGCAAGTTACAACTTCCGCTCACGGCCACCTACTAATATTCTTGCGCTGCATCGCAGTCCGGGAGGACTAAACCACCTCGGAGGCGGGTAACCGTTCTTCCTCGGCGGTGGAGGCAGGTCTGCGCCTGCGGGCGCGTTGCAGCAGAGGCGGGGCCGCAGCGATGGTGCACAGCACGTAGAAGAGCGCGGCGTTCGCGGGAATCTGCAAATTGAAGTCGAGCAGACTGTGGACGAGGATTCCGGTGAAACCCAGGGTACACGCCAGAGTGACCGCGCCGCTCACTTCCGACATCCAGTTTCCGATCTTGCGGAGCGCGTGGCGATACAGGACGACGAGGAACCATACCATCGTGCCGAAGCCGAGCAAGCCCATCTCAGATAGCAGTTGCAGATAATCGTTGTGGGCGGCGTTGACGAAGAAGTTGGTATAGAACGTCCGGAAGTGAGGGTAAACGGTAGGGAAGGCGCCCAAACCCCAGCCCAGCAAGGGTTTGTTGCGGACCATGCGGAAAGTATCGCGGTCAATGGATAGGCGCATGCCGCCGGAAAGTTCGGTGCGAGTTTCGGTGGAGATGCTGGAAACCCGGGTAGTCAAGTCTTTCCCGCCCAGCCAGGTCAGCAGGCTGACCAACACGACCACAAACGCCGCCAGGCTGACGGCAAGACGCATCCCTTTTTTCTGGCGGACGATTTCGACTCTCTGGCGCAGCAGGATCACGGCGAAAATGATCAGTTCGACAAAAATGGCAATCATGCCGCCGCGCGAGCCAGAAAGGAAAATCGTCACCACCATGATGGCGGCGGCTACACCCGCGGCGATGCGTTCCTTCTCGCCCGCCAGGCGCGTCAGCGACAGGACCAGAGGGATGGGCACCAGCAGTTCCATCAGCCCCGCGTAATGGTTGTGATTCACATAGGGGCCGTAAATTGCGCCGCCATGGGAGAGCGAAACTACCCAGTAGAGCTTTCCGTTCGCAGAAATTCCCTGCAGGAGTGCAAAGCCTGCAATCGCGGAACCGTAGATGGCGAGGATCACGGCGATCTGGCGGGCCTGCGAGGCGCGCAACAGGGTTTGCCCGGCCAGGAAACAGAGCATGCCGTAGGCGCAATACTGCAAAGCGCCTGAGATGGTGTCGTGCCGGTAGGCGCTGCCACCGATATCGATATGGAGCAGCCGAAATCCGTGGCCAGCGAAAACGATCTGCAGGAGGATCAGACCGCCAAACACTCCCATGGGAAGGAATAGCGGGTTCCCTGCAATGGTGAATTCGCCCGCGACCCATTGTTTGCGGAGCCAGAGCAGCATGAGAACGACAGACCCAGTCTCCAGGAAAAATACCGACCAGGGCTGGACCTCGCCGAGTGCGATGGGGCCGAACATGAGCAATCCGAAGGTGCCATAGAGCAAAATGGCGTCGAGGTGGGCCGCCAGCCATTGCTGGATTTCATCCTTCGTCGTTTTTTTTCTGCGCACGTGCATGCTGAGGGGTGCGTTTTCCTGGAGCGTCCTGCGATTATGTCGGTTTTACGGCGAGGCGAAAATCGTCGATCCAGAGCTTACCACGGAGGGGATGACCCTCCGGGACGCGCCGGACGTGCAGCACGACCAACTTGCAATCGGGACTGGTGGTGAACTCGCCATTCACCGCCTTCCAGAAGCCCGCATCGTTCAAATCATCGCTCTCGAAATAGATTTTCTGGCTGTACATGTCCTGCACCGTGAAACGCGGTCCGCCGGCGCCTTCCTGCTCAGCGTTCTTGTAATAGGCAGAAAAGTCATAGGTGGCGCCCGGTTGCACGGCCACGAACTGATAGATGCCCGCGTCATTGATTCCGGGTCCGTCAAACGTAATCGTCATGGACTGCCGGCCGGTACGGGAGTCGCCCGGGACAATGTGATACTCGTTGGGATCGAACCGCAGCTTTACGCCAGACTGCTTCTGATATTGCCAGTCGAAGCCGGCGTTCAATACGGGAAGAGTGAATCTGGGATTCACGACCAGGTTGTCGGACGACGGCAAGTAAGAAGATAGCCCGAAGAGCTTGGGGTCGGCGGACTGTTGCCAGACCAGCACGGCCTGGTCGACCTGTTTGCGGCTGATTAGAAAGCGAATGTAGTCGGCGGCATAGCGCTGCTCGAAAGTTTGATGACTGTCGACCAGCGCAGCCCACACCTTGAAGGTCGCCGCAGTTTCCTTGCTGGCCTTTTCCAGCGCGCTGCGAGCCTGCGCCTGAGAGTCGGGGTCGGCCGCCGCTGTGGCCGCGTCGTGAAGCAGGCGATTGACTTCGTTCTGCAGCAGCGACAGGAAGGCAACGTAAGCGCTGCCATTGGGCGGGACCACGTCGCGGAGCAGGCGATCCTCATCCGGTGCAATGCGCCAGCAGAATTGGATGGCGGCATCTGCCAGGGATGAGTCATTGGCGAGCACGACGCGAAACTCGCGCAGCGCTTTGTCATTTTCGCCCTGAACCAGGTAGAGATTGGCGGCCTCCCAGGCGACGTCAGGCGTCATGGAATCGGCATGGATGGCGCGCTCCAGTGCTGCCGTCTGATTGGTCGTGTCTCCCATGACCTGGTAAGCGCTGGCCAGGTCGAACCAGAAACGAGCGGAATGAGGATTGAGCTGCACGGCCGCCCGGTAGGATCCAACCGCCGAGGCCGGATCGCGGGCCACCAGATCGAAGTAGCGACCCAGGAGATTGCGGTACTCGGCATTGCCGGGATCAAGCCAGGCGGCTCTCTTGAGGCTGGTTAACTCGACGCGGCTTCCCAGCCAGGCGGCAGCGAACAGCGTTGCAGCCAAGCCGACGTACAAGCCGGCGAGCGCCACGCTGAGGATGGCAACCAGCCGCCTGCGTCCCGGAGATTTAAAAGGAATCTTCATTCTGTGTGGACGGAAAGTCGTGGGTTATGCACCCCTGGGTTACGCGCTGCTCGACGACGGGGAGCGTTCCTCCACGGCGTCTTCTTCATCGTGCTCGGAAGAGTCGCCCTCGCGGTAATACTGGGCGTACTTGCCCTTATATTCGTAATAGTAATAATAGTCGGGAGAGGTAAGATCGACGGCGTTGAGCAGAACTCCCACGACTTTGGCGTTAACCTGCATGAGAATGTCGCGCGACCGGCGCAGCGCCGTTTTTGTGGTCTGGCCGGAACGGATCACCAGCACGACGGCGTCGGCGCGCGGCGAAAGTACGACCGAATCGGTGACCGACAACGAGGGAGGGGTGTCGATGATGATGTGATCGTACTGTTCGCGCAACTTATCGAGCAGGTCTTTCATGTTGGAGGAAGCCAATAATTCAGCCGGGTTGGGCGGCGGTGTTCCCGCCGTGAGCACATCCAAATTCGGAAGGATCGAGGTTCGCGTAATGGCCTGTTCCAGCGTGGTACTGCCGGTGAGAACGTTGCTCAATCCGCTGTGCGGTCCCATGCCCAGGTTCTTGTGAACGCTGGGCCGGCGTAAGTCGGCGTCGATCAGCAGGACGCGCACGCTTTTCTGGGCGAGCACCACGGCACAGTTCATGCTGGTGGTGGTCTTGCCTTCCTGCGGCAAAGCACTGGTGACCATGATGACCTTGGGAGGAGCGCCAAGGTTCGAGAGCAGCAGCGAGGTGCGCAGGGCGCGGTAGGATTCCGCCATTTGCGACTGGGGTCTGACCTGGGTCACCAGTTCGACTGCTTCTTTGGAACTGGCGATAACCAGCCGCTTGGCGTGGGACCCCTCGCGCGCAGATTTAGAACCGAGGGGGATCATGCCGAGCGAGGGCAGGCCGGAAATCATCTGGGCCTGTTCGGTGGTGCGCACGGTCTTGTCCATACCCTCCTTCAGAAAAGCCAGCCCAACGCCGGATGCCAGGCCGAGGACGGCGGCGAACATCAGGTTGCGGGGGATGTTGGGTTCGATGGGCCCGCTGGGTGGCGTTGCTTTGTCCAGAACGCGGAAATTGTTGGTTTTCAATGCTGCCGAGACGCCGGCTTCTTTGAGCTTTTCGAGCAGCCCTTCGTAAAGCTGGCGGTTGGTTTCGACCTCGCGTTTCAGCTCGATGTATTTGATGGCGCTCTCGTTGAGCTTGTTGGCTTCCTGCTTTTGCTTTTCGAAGGCTTCCTGCAGCAGGTTTTCGCGCTGCAGGGCTTCGATGTACTGGCCGCGAACCTTGCTCGCGACCTTCTTCATTTCGGCCTTAATCTGCAAGTCGATTTCTTTCAGCTGATTATTCAGCTGAGTCAGCTTGGGATAGGACGGGCCAAACTGCGTGCTCAAATCCGCGGCTTGAATTTTGATGTCGGCTTGCTTGGCGCGCAGACTCTCGAGCAATCCCGAAGGAGATTGCGAAGTTCCGGCCGAGTCTTCCAAACTGCCGGCGCTGTTGGCGATCGAATCGGGATCGCCGGACTCGGCCATCCGATATAGCGCCTCCTTGTCCATCCGCTCGCTTTCGGCGGACGTGAGCTGTTTGTTCAGCTCGTCGAGCTTGGCCATGGTGATGTTCGTTTTGTCGTCGATGCCGAGAATGTCGTGCTCTTTTTGATAGCGCACCAGTTCCTGCTGCGAGGATTCCACTTTCATCTGCAGATCAACCAGCTGGCCTTTCAGCCAGTCGGAGGCTGCCATGGTGGAATCGAAATGGGACTGGCGGTTGTTCTCGACAAAAGTCTGCATCAGGACGTTGACGACCTCGGCGGCCTGCTGAGGATTCTGGTCGTTGTAGCGGACCTCGATGATGCGGGTATTGGGAACGAGGGAAACTTTTAGATTTCCCTTGAAGCTGGCCACCGTGCTGGCGGCGCGGGCGGGATCGCTCTGCAATGGGTCGGGGGCGAGATCAAGCGAGGGGGACGGGGGCGCGGGCTCAGAGCCGCGATCAAGATGGAGTTCCTGACTAACCTGCAGCGCGAGAGCATCGCTCTGCAGTTTCTGCATCTCCGTCTCCAGCTCAGTGGGATCGAAAACGTCTACGTTGAACGTGGCATTGTTTTGAAAGTTGAGGCTGTTATCGGGTTTATCGATCTCGACCCGGCCGCTGGCCTGATAAATTTTTGGCATTCTCAAACTGCCGATGGCGACCACGGAAAAGATGGACACCAGGCAGCCGATGACCCACCATTGATGCTTCTGCAAAATCCGGAGAGAATCGCCGAGGGCGGACTCCTGTGGGGGAAGATCAGGATAAAGGCGCGGCCCGGCCGTTCGCCCCAGGTCCAAACTCTGGGCAGGCTGAATCTCGCGAACGACGGGGTTACTCGCCGGTACCAGGGGTCCAAAATCCATTCCTGCTCCTCACCGATTTTGTAGCTGCTTCCAAGGCCCGAACAGGGCTACGCCGCACCCGCCAGCAACTGAGTCCCGGGTCGAAGAGGCTGGTCCGTCGCGCAGGGAATTGTTTTGCACTGGTTGACTGAAGAGTTCGTGGGACATTTTAGCATTGGATGAACCAAAAGCCGCGGCCAATTTTCGCGGCAGGCAATGGCAGCGGCGCGGTGACGGACGCGGTTTCGGATAAAGTCCGTTATACTAGCGGGCAACGCGAGACCCAGCCTGCGAGCGGGCACTCCAGGCGCGTTCTGGAGGGCTGTGCCCCTGCAAGCGAGAAAGAAGTTCGAGCGGTTTCTCCGCAAACTTGTCTGATTTTGGCGGGAACGAGGCGGATGGAATGAATTGGTCGGAACAGGCAGTGTTGGTGACGGGCGGCACGGGGTCTTTCGGAAGGAAGTTCGTCGAAATCATGCTGCGGGAATACCGGCCGAAGCGCCTGGTAATCCTCAGCCGCGATGAACTCAAGCAACATGACATGCGCGCCTCCGGGCTGGACCATCCCAGCCTGCGATATTTTCTGGGCGATGTGCGGGACGCCTCGAGGTTGGAGCGTGCGTTCGCGGGGGTTACCGTTGTGGTGCACGCGGCGGCGCTGAAGCAGGTGCCGGCCTGCGAGTACAACCCGTTCGAGGCCATTCAGACCAACATCATGGGCGGCCGGAACGTCATCGATGCCGCCATTAATCAGGGCGTGCGGCGCGTTCTCGCGCTGAGTACGGATAAAGCCGTCAATCCGATCAATCTATATGGCGCCACCAAGCTATGCGCCGAGAAAATGTTTGTCCAGGCGAACGCCTACGCGGGTGCGCAGGAGTCACGGTTCAGCTGCGCGCGTTATGGCAATGTGGTGGGGAGCCGGGGAAGCGTGATCCCGGTGTTTCAGGAGCAAAGGCTGCGCGGCAGGATTACGCTCACCGACGCCCGCATGACCCGCTTCTGGCTGACGCTGGAGCAGGGCGTGCGGTTCGTGGTGAGCAGCATTGAGCAGATGCACGGCGGAGAAATCTTCGTCCCCAAGATTCCGAGCATGCGACTGGTGGACCTGGCGGAAACCATCGCGCCGGGGTGTGAGATCGAGACCATCGGGATTCGTCCGGGAGAAAAACTGCACGAAGTTCTGGTCTCGGAAGACGAGGCGCGGAACACGCTGGAAGTAGAAGACCGTTACATCATTCAGCCGTCGCATCCATGGTGGCAAAGCGGGAACTGGGTCAACGGCAGGCCTTTGCCGGAAGGGTTTCGGTATGCAAGCGAGAGCAACGATCGCTGGCTGACGAACCGCGAACTGCAGGAATTAATTTCTCCTACTGTGTCCCCAGCTTCATCCCCAGTCGCGTCCGACGAGCAGTCGGCCCCGGCGCGGATTCCAGCCTAGGCCGCCACTTATGACAACCACGTCGCCGGTCAGCGCGCAAGCCCTTGCCATCAACGGAGGATCGCCGGTGCGCGCGAGCTTCCTGCCTTATGGGCGGCAGTCGGTGGATGAGGCGGACATCGAGGCTGTAGTCGAGGTTCTGCGCTCGGATTGGCTGACGACCGGGCCGAAGGTTGCGGAATTTGAAGAAGCATTCGCGGCCCGCGTGGGCGCGGCGCACGCGGTGAGCTTCAGTTCCGGCACGGCGGCGTTGCATGCGGCCGCGTTCGCGGCGGGGCTCAAGCCAGGCGACGAAGCGATTACCACTCCCCTGACGTTTGCCGCCACGGCGAATTGCGCCTTATATCAAGGCGCGACGCCGGTGTTTTCGGACGTCAGCAGCGACACGCTGAATCTTGATCCCGAGCAAATCGAGAGGAAAATCTCGCCGAAGACGCGGGCCATTCTTCCGGTGGACTACGCAGGGCATCCGGCGGATCTGACGGCGATTCTCGAGATTGCGCGGCGGCAGGGGCTGATCGTGATTGAAGACGCCTGCCACGCGCTGGGTGCGGAATATGGCGGCCGGCGAGTGGGCAGCGTTGCCGATATGACGGTGTTCAGCTTTCATCCGGTGAAGCACATTACGACCGGGGAAGGCGGAATGGTTACGACGAATCATTCGCAGTTGGCGGAGACTCTGCGTCGGTTTCGCAATCACGGCATTTCCAGCGATGCGCGGCAACGGCAGAGTGCCGGCCAGTGGCATTACGAGATGGTCCTGCTCGGCTTCAACTACCGGCTGCCAGATATTGTTTGCGCGCTGGGCCTTCAGCAACTGAAGAAGCTGGATGCGAATGTGGCGCGGCGGCGGGAAATTGCGGCCCGCTACACGGCGGCGTTTCGAGATATTCCCACGGTGATTCCGCCGGCGGTGCGGGCGGAGGTGAATCCGGCGTGGCATTTGTATCCCATTCGCCTCGACCTGGACAAGCTGACGGCCGGTCGCCGCGAAGTTTTTCGGGCGCTGCGGGCGGAGAACATTGGCGTGAACGTGCATTACATTCCGGTGCATCACCATCCCTATTACCGGGAGCGGTTCGGATATAAGGGCGGGGAATTTCCGGTTGCCGAAGATGCCTACGAACGGCTGATCAGCCTGCCGATGTTTCATGGCATGAGCGATGGCGATGCGGAGGATGTGATCCGCGCGGTGCTGAAGGTTGTGACGGCATTGGGGCGGGAATAGTCAGCGGGTTCGCCACTCACGATGAAAACAGTCATCATCATGCAGGCGCGGACGAACAGCAGCCGCTTGCCGGGAAAAGCAATGCTGCCGGTGGGCGGATACCCTAGCGTCGTGTTGGCGGCGCTGCGGGCGGCCAACCTCGGTCTGGAGACGGTGGTGGCTATGCCGGATGAGCCTTCCGATGATGCCCTGGCCAAAGCCGTTGCGAAATTGGGGACCCGCATAACGCGCGGACCGCTGGAAGATGTGCTCGCGCGATTTGCCCTCGCTGCGAAGGACCTGCCGGACGACAGTGTTGTGGTTCGGCTCACGGGCGACAACGTGCTTCCGGATGGCGATTTGGTGCGGGAACTGGTGATGGCGTTTGCCGTCGCGGGTGTGGAATATCTGGCGCATAACTGGCCGCAGAGCCGCCTTCCGTATGGATTGGGTGGAGAGGCGTTTAGGGTGGCGACGCTGCGGCTGGCGCACGGGCGGGCTGCGAGTGCGTACGATCGCGAGCACGTGACCCCGTGGATGCAACGCAATTGCAGAAGACGGATTCACGTGCCGGAGATTTTGGAGCGGGCCGACTTCAGCCATCTGCGCTGCACGATTGATGATGAAGAGGACTACCAACGGATTTGCAGGTTGTTTGCGGAGGATGCGGATCCGGTGCATGCCGGATGGTATGAGCTGACGAAGAAGTTATCAGCGCTTCCCGGCGAACCTGCGTTTCGGGTGCCGTATCGAATTGCTTCGGGGAACATTCACAGTGAGCTGACGATGGGCACGGTGCAACTGGGAATGGAATACGGCATCGCGAACCGGGCGGGCCAGCCGGCCCACGCGCTGGCGATCGGGATGGTGCGGCAGGCAATCGCTCACGGAGTATCGGCGCTGGACACGGCCCGGGCCTATGGTGAGGCGGAAGAGATTCTCGGCGAGGCGCTGGCCGGAGCGTGGCGATCGCGGGTGGAAGTGGTCACCAAGCTCGATCCGCTGGATTCCCTCGCGGATGACGCGGAAGAAGGTGCGGTTCGGGCCGCAGTTGATGCTAGCGTGCAGCGCTCGTGCGAGGCGCTACGAGTGGCAAGGCTGGAGACTATATTGTTGCATCGGGCTGAGCATTATCGCGCGTGGGGTGGCGCGGCCTGGTGCCGGCTTTTGGAAATGCTCGACGAGGGAATGATCGGCAAGCTGGGAGCTTCGGTTTACGATCCTGAGGAAGCGCTCGAATTGCTGCGGGACCCGGCGATTCGGCATTTGCAGATTCCGATGAACGTTCTGGATTGGCGGTGGAAGACGAGTGGAGTTGACCGGGCTTTGGCGGATCGGCCGGATGTGGTGGTGCATGCCCGTAGCGCATTGCTGCAGGGATTGCTGGCCGGCTCAGGGGCGGCGGCGTTGTGGCCTGCGACGGGGGAGTACGATGTTTCGTCCTGTCTGCGGCGGTTGCGGAAGTTAGCGGAAGAGTTCGGACGGGAAAATGTTACCGACCTGTGCCTGGCTTACGTTCGCGCGCAGTCCTGGATCACCAGCGTGGTGGTGGGATGCGAGACGCTGGAGCAGTTGAATGAGAATTTGAGATTGTTCTGCCTGCCCAAACTCTCGGCGGCACAGTGTGCCGAACTGGAGGGGGCGTTGCCGAAGGCGCCCGAAAATCTGTTGAATCCGTCGCGATGGAAACTGGTGCATGAGCCATCTGCAAGCTAGCGGGCGCAATCCTTTGTCGCTGTTTCGTCTCGACGGGAGAGTCGCGTTTCTGTCGGGCGCGGCCGGTCACCTGGGCCGGCCGATGGCGAGGGCGCTGGCCTCGGCGGGTGCGCACGTGGTGCTGAACGGGCGCAACCAGAGTGCGCTCGACGCCTGCGTCGAAGAGTTGACGAACGCCGGGCTGAATGCGTCGGTAGCTTGTTTTGATGTGACCGACGAGGCTGCTGTGCGGCAGCACATCGCTTTGATTGGCGAGCGGCACGGGCGGCTGGATGTTCTGGTCAATAATGCCAGCGCGGGCAAGTCCGGCTCGATCGAAAGCGCGACGCCGGCTGACTTCGATCAGGCCTATCGAGTCAATGTGGTGGCGGCGTTTGCGTTACTGCAGGCGGCGATTCCGTTGCTGAAGGGGGCAGGATCGAAAACTGCGGGGGGTGCGTCGGTGATCAACGTCGCTTCGATGTATGGCGGCGTGAGTCCGGACCCGTCGATCTACGGGACGAGCGGAGCTAACAATCCGCCGGATTACGGGGCGGCGAAGGCGGCTCTGATCCAGTTCACGCGTTACGCTGCCTGTCACCTCGGCGCGCAGCGGATTCGGGTGAACTCGATCAGTCCCGGTCCTTTCCCGAGCGCAGAATATCTGGAGCGGGATGCGGCCTTTCATGGCCAGCTGAAAGCGAAAAATCCCATGCATCGCACCGGCGATCCTGCCGAGATTCAGGGACCGCTGTTGTTTCTGGCGTCGGATGCGTCTTCCTATGTCACAGGCGCGAACCTGGCGGTGGACGGGGGCTGGACCGCATGGTGAGGTTTTGCCTGAGAAGATGGTCAGCTGGATTCGAAGCAAGCCTCTGCGACGGGGCGGGACGTGCCAGCCGATAGTGTGTTCAATGACATGGACATGCTTAATCCCATGCTGATCCGTGCCGATGCCAGCAGCGCCATCGGCAGCGGGCACGCGATGCGTTGCCTGGCGCTGGCCAAGGCCTGGCAGCGGGTTGGGGGACGAGTCTGTTATTTGACGGCGGAATCCATTGCCGCGGTGGACGAGCGGTTAGCTGCCGAGAACATTGAACAGCAGCGGATGAGCGTACAGCCTGGAACTTCTGAGGATGCCGAGCAGACAGTTGCGTGGGCGCGCCGCCTGGAAGCGAAGTGGGTGGTCATCGACGGCTACCGGTTCAAGCAGGACTACATCCATCAACTGAAAGCGTCTGGCTTGCGCGTGCTGGTTTTGGACGATGACGCACGCTTTGCTTTCTACGAAGCCGATGTCGTGTTCAATCAGAACATCGATGCGCAGGCGGAAACTTATCGGGTTGCGGCTGGCACTCAGCTTCTTCTCGGGGCAAAGTATGTTCTGATCCGTCCGGAATTTCTGGCGGGGAGGACGCAGGCACATATTGCGGGAGTCGCGCGCAAGCTTCTGGTCACCATGGGAGGAAGCGATCCCGGGGATGTGACTTCGAGGGTGGTGCGGGCCCTGTCACGGCTTGACGCTGATTTTCTTGACGCGGATGTCGAGGTGATGGTGGTGGTAGGGGGGGGCAACCCGCGCTATGAATCGCTGCAGGCGCAGGTGCGCGGTCTGCCGATCAAAATTCGGCTGGAGAAAAATCTTGAGAACATGGCGCCGGTCATGCGCTGGGCGGACCTGGCGATTTCGGCAGCGGGCGGGACTTGCTGGGAGCTGGCTTTCCTTGGTATTCCAATGATCGTGATTACGATTTCGCGGGATCAGGAGAGAACCGCGTCCGCCATTGCCACGGCCGGCGCGGCCGTGGGCCTGGGATGGCATGCGGACCTCTCCGAAGATCAGATCCGCGATGCGGTCCGGAGCTTGGCGAACGATACCGAGGCGCGCAGCGTGATGAGCGAGCGCGGGCAGAAGCTGATTGACGGTCAGGGCGCAGCCCGGGTGGTGGAGTTCCTGCGGAGCCGCGTATGAGAACCGTGCAAATCGGCAAGCGATTGGTGGGCGAAGGGCAGCCGTGTTTTCTGGCGGCCGAGGTCGGCATTAACCACAATGGAGATCTGGAGCTGGCCCACCGGTCGATTGATGCGGCAGCGGACGCGGGAGCAGATGCGGTGAAGTTCCAGAACTACCGCACTGAAGATTTTCTCTCGGACCGCTCGTTGACGCACGAGTATGTGTCGCAAGGGAAGACGGTTGTTGAATCGCAGTACGACATGTTCAAACGGTGTGAACTGGCGCCGGGGAAGTTGCGCGAGTTGCGCGAGCACTGCGGCGAACGAGGCTTGATTTTTTTCAGCACACCGAGTTCTGAAAAAGGCATCGAGGAGCTGGTCGAAATCGGCGTGCCATTGTTGAAAAACGGATCGGACTACCTGGGCAATCTGCCGCTGATCCGTGCCATGGCGCGTACGGGACTGCCCACGGTAATTTCCGGCGGAATGGCGACCTTTGCCGAGGTGAAGGATGCGGTGGATGCGTTTCGTGAGGCGGGTGGAGAGGATTTGATCCTTTTACACTGCACGTCCTCCTACCCGACGCGTCCCGAAGATGTGCATTTGCGCAAGATAGCCGCGTTGAGTGCCGCCTTCGACTGCGCAGTCGGGCTGAGCGATCATACCGAGGGCAACGTGGCCGCGATTGGCGCGGTGGCGTTGGGCGCGTGCATGATCGAAAAGCACTTCACGCTCGACAAGAATCTTCCCGGTCCCGACCATCGGTTCTCGGCTGATTCGGCAGAGTTCCGCGCTCTGGTGGAAGCGGTCCGCAGCATGGAAAAGAGTCTGGGCAGCGCAGAGTTGAAACCCGCTGCGTCGGAGGAATTCGGACGCCGCGACAACCGGCTGTCCTGCGTGGCTGCACGCGAGCTTCCCTCGGGACACCGGCTTCTGGCTTCCGACATTGCGTTTCGCAGGCCCGGTTTCGGTTTCCCACCGAAGGAAGTTGAGAGTCTGGTTGCCCGCGAGCTCGCAAGAAGCGTTCGGCCAGGGCACGTCTTCGCGAGTGAGGACTTTGCTTGAGCGCGCACGAGGGATCAATTTCTCTGCGTGCAGCGACGATGGAAGACCGGGAAATGGTTTTTCACTGGCGGAATGACCCGTTTATTGTCGCTCACGGATCATCCCACCGCGAAGTTGGGTGGGAAGAGCATCGGAAGTGGTTTGACGAAACGATTTCCGGCGGCAAACGGCGAATGTTCATTGTGCTCGATATCGAGAATCCTGTCGGCCAAGTGCGCTTTGATCGTGAATCGCGGAACGACTGTATTATTTCGATATATTTGCTGCGGACATTCACCGGCCGAGGTTGGGGGGTGCATGCCATTGACGAGGCCTGCGCCGCAATCTTCGCGGCGTGGGACGTGGACCGGGTGATAGCCTGCGTGAGGCCGGACAACGCCGCCGGCCGCTCGGCGTTCCTGAAGGCCGGATTTCGCGAGGGCGGTGCGTCCGCCACGTGTCCGGCCGAGCATTATTCACTGACCTTGGCGCGAGGTGCGCCCTAAGCGAGCCCACGGCTGAGAACCGTTCTTGACATGCCCGAAGTTCCGCACAACCGCCTGACTTTTGGAGACGCCGAATGCGACGCCGTTCTGCGCGCGGTGCGCAGCGGGCAATGGGCGCAGGGCCCGCGCGTGCAGGAACTGGAAACGGCGCTGGCCCGGCTGGGCGGGGTGCAGCATGCGGTGTGCGTGGCTTCCGGGTTGGCGGCGCTGCGTCTGGCGCTCGGCGGGCTGGGAATTCTTCCGAACGACTCGGTGCTGGTGCCGGCATATTCCTGCGTGGCGCTGGCTAATTCGGCTCTGGCGTGGGGGGCGACTCCGGTGCCTGTCGATGTGGACCCGGTCCACTGGAATATCGATCCGGTACTTTGCCGGTCGTACGCGGAGACCACACGGCCGCGGGCCGCCATCGCGGTCAATATGTTTGGCGCACCGGCAGCGGTGGAGGAGATGGCTTCCAGTGACGTGCCGGTCGTTGGCGTGCCGGTCATTGAAGACTGCGCGCATGGGTTCGCACACTCAATAGGGTCCGCGACTGGACAGAAGTGGATCGGATCGCGGGCGCAGGCCGGAGTTTTCTCTTTTTATGCCACCAAGCTGATCGGCGGCGGGGAAGGCGGGGCGGTGCTGACGGATTCAGACGAGATCGCGCATTTTGCCCGGTCGGCGAGGGATTACGCAGACCAGCCAGCCGACGGGCATCGCATGAACGATAAGATGAACGACCTGGAAGCGTCGCTGGTGCTGGCCCAGTTAGAGAGGCTTCCGGAAATGATCGCAGCCCGGGAGTCGGTCGCTAATCGCTACCTCGATAGGCTGGCCGATCCGAGATTCCAGCATGTTTTTTGTCTTCCTTCCAAGTCGAAAGAGCGGGTCTGGTATCGTTTTGCAGTAGAGATGCTCACCACTTCCGCAGAGACTGTGGTTGCCGGTCTAGGACGCTTTGACATTCACGCGGCGGTTCCGGTGACCGATTGGCGCGGGCCAGGGAGCCCCGCTGCGCCGGTCGCCGACCGGGCTTATCGTACCCTGGTTTCGCTTCCCCTCTACCCGACTCTCACGGAGGAAGAGCAGGACGCTGTGGTGAAGGCATTTCTGAAGCTGTGCGAGGATTACCTCTGTGCATGAGCAGGTGACAGATCGGTTCGAGCGGATTGCCGGCTACTACGATGGTCTGGTCCGAAAATACGGGCACGAACCGCGGGCCTGCGATTACGGGCGCGCCGAATCGCAGAACATCAAGTTTCGGGTGTTGAGCGAAGTGCTGCCGCTGGCGAACCTGAGTCTGCTCGATGTCGGCTGCGGCTTTGCGGACTTCGCAGCTTTTCTGCATCAGCGCTTTTCCGGGCTGCGGTATTCAGGAATTGATCTTTGTATCTCCATGGTCCGGGAGGCGCAGCGCGATCATCCCGGTCTCGATCTGCGGGTCGCGAACATTCTTGATGCCGCGTTTGACCGGACATTTGACGTGGTGACGGCGAATGGAATTTTCTATCTGCTGGGTGATCAGGCGTGGCCGATGATGCAGCAGATGATTGAGCGAATGTACGCGCTGGCGACGACTGCGGTGGCCTTCAATTCGCTCAGCGCGTGGGCGCCAGAGCAGGAGGCGGGTGAGTTTTACGCCGATCCGTTGCAAGTGGTCGATTTTTGCCGCCGGCTTACGCCCTGGGTGGTGCTGCGCCACGACTATCATCCGCGCGACTTTACGGTCTATTTGTATAAGAACAACCGGACATGATCGTTTCCATCAATCAGCCGGCCTACCTGCCGTGGCTGGGATACTTCCATCGCATTGCGGTTTCGGATGCGCACATCGTGCTCGACCACGTGCAGTTTGAAAAGAACAGCTTCACCAATCGCAACAAAGTGCGTACGCACGAAGGCTGGTGCTGGTTGACGGTTCCGGTGAAGACCGCGAGTAAATTTGGCGACCTGCCGATCCACGAAATAGAAATTGCCAACGAAAAACAATGGGCCGCCAAACACTGGCAGACTTTGCGGCTCAACTATTCGAAAGCTCCGTTCTTCAGCCAGCATGCTGCTTTCTTCGAGGGCATCTATACCCGCCCGTGGGAAAAACTTGCTGATCTGACTCGCGAGATTACGGCCTACCTGCTGGACGCATTCGGCATAAAGACGAAGTTATATTTCAGCTCGACGATGAATGCATTGGGGAAAAAAGACGAACTCGTCTTGAACTTGTGCCGCGATCTGGGAGCGACGGAATATTTATCGGGTCCGCTGGGAAGGAACTATCTTCGGGAGGATTTGTTCCAGGAGCACAAGATTGCCGTCCGGTATGATGACTACCATCATCCGCAGTACGGGCAGGTATATCCCGGGTTTGAGCCCAACATGGCGGCGCTTGATCTTCTGTTTAACGCAGGTCCGGCCAGCCTTGAGATCATCTTGAAGAGTCAGGAGCCAATTGCCTCATGAACGTTCTGGTCGTTGCCGCCCACCCGGATGACGAACTTCTAGGCTGCGGCGGAACTGCGGCTCGGATGGCGCGCGAAGGGCATTCCGTTTACATGGCGATTCTTGGGGAGGGACTGACCTCGCGCGTTGCGCAACGGACCGACGTTGCTCCGCCGGCGTTAAAGAGTTTGCACAGCTGCAGCCAGCGCGTTGCGGACTTGCTGGGAGTGAAGGAACTCTCGCAACACGGTTTGCCCGACAACCGCTTCGATACGCTGCCGCTGTTGGAAGTGGTCAAGATTGTGGAAGGGCTCATCGAGCGCTGGCATCCGTCTGCGATCTATACCCACCACGGTGGCGATTTGAATGTTGACCACCAGGTGGTGAGCCGCGCGGTTTTGACGGCGACTCGGCCCATGGAAAATCATCCCGTGCAGGAACTTTATATGTTTGAGATTGCTTCTTCGACGGAATGGGCGTTCCAACAGTTATCTCCGGTGTTTAAGCCAAATGTGTTTGTGGATATCGAAGAAACGCTGCCGCTGAAATTGGAAGGCATGCGGCAGTACGAGAGCGAAGCCCGGAATTTTCCCCATCCTCGATCCACCGAGGCGCTGACGGCGATTGCCCAACGATGGGGCAGCGTGGTCGGCCGGAAGGCTGCCGAGGCCTTCGAGGCAGTCCGGTTGATCCGGTAGAGACGATTGGCATCGAGTCCGGGAAACAGAGACATTGCAGACGCCCGATGAGAATTCTGTTGCTGCATCCCGAAGATGAACCTGCGCAGGGCGAGGGCGGGGGTACGCGCTGGGACTTGATTGTTGATCTGGGTTTTGCCGGCGCGAGCGTCTACGAGAGATGGTCAAGGCAAACCGGCGCCAGGGTCATTACTCTGCATCAGTTTGAAGGGCAGGAGAGCTACCGGTGGGTGAAACGAGGACTGGCCGTGTGCCAGAACCGATTGCTGGACCGGATGGGGCTGGATTGGTGGGAGATTCTCGCGCCTTGCGGCTATCAGGAGCAGCACGCTCTCTATCTGGTGGAGCAATTGCAACGCGAACTGGGGCCGGGGCCGGTTGAACTGGTTGCGACGCGTGATCATTTGCATGTTCGGTTGCTGAGTCTGGTGACGGGATGGCCCGTGCGATTTCTGGGGGTGCCTGCGCGCCGGCCGAATATGGTCTCGCGCATTTTCGCAGCGGCGCAAGAGCTGAGCCCCGCCCAGATGGTCGAGATTGCGTTCGACAAGTGGGATGCGGGCTATAAGGTCAGGGGAGCGTTAACGCGGCATCGGAGAGCCCGGCTGGAAGCGCCGGTCATGTTGTTGCCGTCGGCGTATTCTAACGTGACGCGCATCCAACTGGCATACGCAGCTCAGTTGCGCGATCGGAGTTTTCTGCTGACGACCACCCGGCGCAACGGAGAATCCAGTGATTTGCCAGCCAATGTTCGCTCGGTTCCGATCTCTGCTTATGTCGAGACTTCGGCGGAAACCAAGGCTGAGACTGCGGAAATGATCAAAGCCTGGAGCGCGCTGAAGACGGAACTATCCCAGACTAAGGAACTTCGTCTGGGGTTGGAAGCGGGCTTGTGGGATTATTTCGCCGATCATCTGGAAACCGGTTTGCGCCTGCGCGACGCGTGGCGCGTGCTTATGTCCTGCGAGCCGGTGAACGGAGTGCTTTGTGGGGACGATCTGAACTTCCACACGCGGCTGCCGCTGATTCTGGCGAAGAATATGGGGTGCAGAGCAGTTTACTGCTCTCACGGATCTCTGGACGGCGGGCTGCTGTTCAAAAAGTCTTATGCAGACCTCCACTTGGTGAAGGGCGAAATGGAGCGGGATTACACGCTTCGGGTGAGCGATGTAGAGCCGGAGCGAATCGAGATCGCCGCACCGGATGAGGGCCAAGCCGCAGTGTGGCGGAAACGTTCAGACGAATTCCCGGCTGGCGAAATTGTTCTTTTCTCCCAGCCTTACGAAGTGAGCGGCGGACGCGCCGGGGAGATCTACCGGGAGATTCTTCCCCCGCTGGCAGAAGTGGCCACGCGACTGAATCGCAGAATTATTGTGAAGCTGCATCCTTTCGAGAGCGTTCGCGGCCGGACGCGGTTGTTGCGATCGGTATTGCCGGCAGAGGCGTTCAACCAACTGGAAATCAGCAGAGTGCCCGCCGGCGAGATTTTGCCACGAACTCTTTTTGGCATTGGGTTGGACTCGAGCGTCGCGGTGGAGTGCGCGCAACGTGAGATTCCATATTTTATGTGCGGCTGGCTGGACTTTAACGGATTCGGCTACATGCCGCAGTTCGCGCGCTTTGGAGTGGGCGCGCTGCTGGATACGCCCGATCAGATCCTCACCATTCCACAAAGGCTCGCCCAGTATTCTCCGGATCGTGCGAAGATTCAACAGTTTTGGCAGCCCGCCGACGATCTGCGTCTTGATCAACTCATGTTTGGGACGAGTGAGGTTCGCTCCTCAACCAAATGCGCCTGTTAAGTCCCATTCTTCATCGAGTGATTTATCCCGCGCTCGGATCGGTGGGCTATTTTCATTCCCGCCCTGCTGCTCCGGTCGCGGTGATTACCTATCATGGTGTGTTGCCGGCTGGATACGAAAGCGGAGATGCATTCCTGGACAACACGCTGGTGACGGAAGAGTCCTTCCGATCGCAACTGCGATTGCTGAAAAAGCATTACAAAATAATCAGTCCTGATGAGTTCTTACTTTGGTTGCGTCAGAAGAAGGAGTTGCCGGAGAAAGCAATTCTGCTGACGTGTGATGACGGATTGCTCAACCACCTCAACGTCATGGTGCCGATTCTGCGAGAAGAAGAGC
>Ga0302324_100003609_pt1 | contig 34864 bp, 34 predicted proteins | sample Palsa_T0_1_FD_201949 | JGI IMG/M metagenome (GOLD analysis project Ga0302324, IMG submission 201949) | Peat permafrost microbial communities from Stordalen Mire near Abisko, Sweden - Palsa_T0_1 | ecosystem: Environmental > Terrestrial > Soil > Palsa > Peat permafrost | place: Sweden: Abisko...
GAAAATGTCGCGCCATCGCCAGCACTGCAGCGCCGCGGCACGATGCGCGTGCACGATGGCCTTCGGCCTCGCGGTCGTGCCCGAGGAGAAAAACACGAGTCCGCGATCCGTCGGCGCGATCTCGGCGGCGGCGGCATCCACGAGCTCGGCCGGCGCGAGATCGTTTTGCAGGAAATCCGACCAGCTCTCGAACGCGCCGGCCGCCGCATCGCCGATGCAGACCGCTCGGCGCAGGAAGGGAAGCCGTGTGGACCGCACGTCGCGCTGCGTCTGCGCAGGATCGGGGCGCGCCTGCGCGAGATCGGGGCACAATTCGACGAGTTCTGCGGCGAAATCCCGACCGATCACCGAGCGTTCGAAGATGAGCACCGAAACATCCCCGATGCGCAGCTGATTTTCGAGCTCTGCACCCTTGGCGAAGGTGCTGAGAGCAACACAGGTGCCCCCGGCCATGGTGATGCCGAACATCGCGGTGATCCACTCCGGCCGGTTGGTCGCGAGCAAGCCGACCCGTGTCTCCTTGGTCACGCCGCGCGCGATCAACGCTCGTGCGACCTTGCACGCCTCCTGCCAGACGTCCGCGTAAGAGCGCCTGATGACCGGGCCCGACGGCGGGTAAAAAACCAGCGCTTCCTTGTCGGCATTGTCGCGACAAACCTCGCGCAGGAACCCGCCGAGGGTCAGTGCACCCACGGATTCATCGGCGAGCGCAGCGCCTCGAATCGTCGAATCCATGGGTGGTCAGTCTACTCTCGGTGCGACGCGTACATGCGCGCCCGCACCGCCGGATCGAGCGGAGTTGTGCCAGGCTCCAGCGCCACGCCGAACGTCTTGAAGGCCATCGCCAGCACGTCGTAGCAACCGACGGTGAATACCAGATCCAGGAGTTGGGTCGAATCGAGCTTCAGAGAGAGCCGCGCGTAAGTCGCCTCGGCGATGCAAGCATCGGCGTGCAGCTCGTCCACCGCGCATAGTAGGTCGGCATCGACCGGATCCCAGCCGGGGGCATCCGGCCCGAGCTGCACGCGCTCGAGCTCCGCCTCGCTGAGGCCTGCGCGGGCCCCCAGCGCCAGGTGTTGAATGAACTCATATTCCGCTTGCCGGAGCCAGCCGATGCGCAGGATCAAAAGCTCGCGCGTGCGCTTGGGCAACGTGCTCGTGACCGAAATATGGTTGTTGAAGGTCAGAAATGCTTTCGCGAGCGCCGGATGGTGCAGCATCGTGCCGAGCGCGTGCATGCCGCCGGGAGCCTCGCCGAGCCGATGGCGCGACAGGACGAAGTCACGACCATTGGGGAAGGCGCTGACCGCGTCGAAGACCTCCCCCTTCCATTCGGGGGGCAGCACGGGCGAGATACGAGGCTTCATTTCACGCCGAGCGCAAGTACCGATCGAGCTCCTGATGCATGTTCAGGATGATCTTCTCCTGGTCCGCCGCGAGCCAGGTGTGCTCGAGCCCGTGCGCGTGCATTCCCTTCTGCATGCGCGGGATGTTGCCCAAGTCCTGGCGCGGAATGAGCAGAACCTGGTCGGGATCCTGCACATCCGTCACGTGCTCGAGCGTCGGTCGCGGCGGCTTGACCGCAGCGGGCAGAGTGCGGGTGGAGAGGATCTCGAATATGCAGCTGTCGGGATCGGACCCGTTGGGCCGTACCCGGTAGATCATTGCATTGCCGGCCTGGGGCAAGATCATGAGGTTCGGGAAGACGAAAACCTCGCCGCCCCACATGCCCAAGATCTCCGGAGTCAGCTTGGGCATCGGACGCTTGTTGGCGGCGGCATCTGCGTACAGCGCCTTCACATATTCCCCACCGAGGCTCGAGCCTTCGGGGATGGGTTTGCCGCGAAGCGACAGCAACACCTCGATGTCCTCCTTCAGCACCATGGCATCCATGCCGTCGACCAGGAGTTTCAGCCGCGCGGCCATCTCCTCCAGCGGGTCTCCCTTGAGCTCATTGACGTGGCCGGCCATGGGAGTCTTCTTGCCGCCATAAAAGGCGCCGTGGCCGTGCGGGTAGACGTCGTAGGTGACATAACGGTGCGTGAACTCGGCGTTGTCGCGCTTGCCGAGGATCACATCCGCTCCGCCTTTTTCCAGCTGAGGATGAGTTGCCGGGACGTGGAAGGCTTCGAAGAAGGCTTCTTGCGCCACTTTCCAGTTGGCCGGCACCGGAATCGATTTCCACCAGTAGTGGTGCATGTCGGCGATCGCCAGCCCCTCGATCGCCTCGCGGACAGGTGCGATGAAGTCATCGAACGGTTCAGCTTTCGGATCCATGTTGATGAACACGAAGCCGCCGAACAACGCGACCTTGACCTCCTTGAGGGCGACGTCGCTGTCACGTAGCTGGCCGTTGCGAAATTCCTGGCGCTCGAGCACGAACTGGTTCTCGCCCGCGAGATTCCAGCGCCAGCCATGGAACGGGCACATGATGCGGCAACTCGGGAAGGTACCCGTACCCTTGCCCAGCGCCGTTCCCCGATGCGGACAGGCGTTGTAATACGCCTTGACGGTAGCCGGGTCCACGCGCACTACCAGAATCGACTGGTCTCCGATGTCGTAGACGGTGTAATCCCCGACTCCGGGGACTTCGTCGAGCCGTGCCGCGACCTGCCACACCCGACTCCACAGGCGCTCATATTCGAGACGCGTGAAGCGAGGGTCGATGTAGCGGCCGGTACTGATGCCGTGGGGTAACGTGTTCCAGCTGGGCGGCCACTCCGTGCCGGCGCCGGCGATGGAGCTCTTGCGGGCCACTCGACGAGATAGTTCGTTCATTATGGTCTCCGGTATCGGCACCGTAGGATGAGATCTACTATGGTAGCTTAGGATGGTAGTGGATTGGCGGGCTACGGCAAAGTCACCTACTCTTGGGGCCAGGCGGGGGGGGGGGTGCTGCGCTGCAGATGCTTCCGCAAGCACTCGCCGACTGGAGAACACCGATGACCAGGCTTTCCAAAGTGCCGATGGAAGAGTGGGATGGGGATCTGCGCGCGCTCACCCAAGCGGACAGCGCGACTCCGCTCGAGCAAGGAATGACGAGAGTCCTGGCGCATTCGCCCGAAGTGGCGAAGGCTGTCGTGCGCTTCGGCGGCGCTCTGTTTCAGAGCACGAGCTTGCCGCGCCGCCTGGTCGAGCTCGTTCGCCTGCGCATCGCCTTCCACAATCAATGCCGCAGCTGCATGGCGGTGCGCTACCAGTCCGCGATCGACGACGGGATGACGGAAGGTATGGTGTGTTCGCTCGAAAAGCCGCTGGAGGCGCCCGACCTCACCGATGCGGAAAAAGCCGCCATCGCCTACGCCGACATCTCCTCGACCGATCATTTTGCGATCGACGATCGCACATTCTCGAATTTGCGGCGGTTCTTCACCGAGGCTGAGATTGTCGAGCTCGCCGCCTTCATCGCGTATTTCATCGGCTTCGGCAGGCTTGCCGCCAGCATGGACATGATCGAGGAGCTGCCGGCGGGGTTTCAGGACAAGACCGAAAAAACCGCGCCCTGGCAGCAGCCGGGCGTGCGGCTCAGGGGGTAGCCGCAATGCGTCTCGCCGACAAGGTTGCCGTCATCACCGGCGCGGGTTCGGGCATGGGCAAGGCGATGGCGGAGCTGTTCGCCGCCGAAGGTGCGAGGGTCGTTTGCGCCGACATCAGCGGCAATCAGAACGACGTGGCGGCGGCCATCGGGAATGCAGCCATAGGAGTTCACGCCGATGTCGCGGATGAGGCGAACGTTCGCAGCATGATCGGCGCCGCCGAGCAAAAGTTCGGCCGTCTCGACATCCTCGTCAACAACGCCGGCTTCGGCGGCAAGATGGCGCCCCTTCATGAGCAAACCGCCGAAAGTTGGGACCGCATCCATGCGGTGAACATCAGGGGCGTGTTCTTGTGCATGAAGTACGGGATCGTCTCGATGCTGAAGACGGGCGGGGGATCGATTGTGAACATCGCCTCGGCGGCGGGCGTCGTCGGCTGGAAGCACCACAGCATCTATGGCGCCGCCAAGGCGGGCGTGAACCAGCTCACCAAGTCCGGCGCGCTCGACTATGCGGCGAACAACATCCGAATCAATGCAATCGAACCCGGCACCATCTGGACCGGGCTCGTTGCGCAGTCCAAGGTACATCCGGAGCCGCCGCCGGACGCCGCCCGGCTTGCAGGAATTCCACTGGACCGTTGGGGCCTGGCGCGTGAAATCGCCGCCGCCGCGCTGTTCTTGGCAAGCGATGAAGCCTCCTACGTTACCGGCGTCTTGTTGCCGGTGGACGGCGGCTATTGCATCGGTTTTTCCGGCATGGGTGCGGAGAATTCCGGCGGGCCGCGTCGATGACCGTCGATGAGCTCATCGCGCGCGAGTGCATTCGCCAAACGATGGTGAATTACACCATGGCGGGCGACCGGCTGCGGAGCGAGGAATTCATCGCGGTGTTCACCGACGATGCCGTGCTCGAAACGGAGCGTGTGCCCGAATCGGACGCCTTTCGTTGCGAGGGTCGGCAAGCGATCCGCGAATGGATCGGCCGATGGCGCGCACCCGGCCGCCAAGCCTCGCAACGCGCGACGTTCATCCGGCACCACCTATCCACCTCGCAGATCGAGCTTAAGGGTCCGGACAGCGCCACGGCGCGCACCTACTGGGTGGCCTACAGCGACATCGGCCCGGACCATTGCGGGTATTACGTCGATTTATTTCGAAAGACCGGCGAGCGGTGGTTGATCGCGCATCGCAAGGTGCGCCTCGATTGGCGCGCGCCGCACAGTTTGTACCAGACTGCGATCGCGAGCCTATTCTCGATAACCTGAGAGAGCCCTCCCATGAAGACGAAGACCCTCGAATACACGAACGGCAAGACAAAATTCATCGGCTATCTCGCGAGCGATGACGCCCGCGGCGGCCCGCGGCCGGGCATTGTCGTCTTTCCCGAAGCCTTCGGACTGGGCGATCACGCGCGCCAGAGTGCCGAGCGTCTGGCGCAGCTCGGCTACGTCGCGCTCGCGGCGGATATCAACGGCGAAGGCGCCATGTACCAGGACATGGCGCAGCTCGGGCCTCTCATTCAATCGTTTTACGATGATCGATCCGAGTGGCGCTCGCGGGCGCGAGCGGCATTGGACGCACTACTCGCGCAACCGGGCGTGGATGGTGCGCGTGTCGCGGCGATAGGCTATTGCTTCGGCGGATCGACCGCGTTCGAGCTCGCGCGCACCGGCGCTCCGCTCGCGGCGATCGCCACCTTCCATGCCGGGCTCATCGCCGAGCTGCCCGGAGACGCCGGGCGCATCCAGGCCAAAGTGCTCGTATGCCATGGCGCCGATGATCCGCTGGTGAAGAAGGAAGCCATCGACGGTGTGATGGCGGAGCTCAGGCGCGACAAGGCCGATTGGCAAGTAGTCTTTTACGGCAATGCCGTCCATAGCTTTACCAATCCGGAGGCGGACGCGCGCCAAGTGCCGGCTCTCAAGTACGACAAGAAGGCCGATCAGCGCTCCTGGTCAGTCATGCGTCATCTGTTCGACGAAGCATTTGGGTGAGGCGAGCCAGGTGCCGGCGATCGATGATTTCGGGGGACTGATTGACTGGTCCGGGTTGAACGCCTGGATCGCCGGCCAACATGTCCCCGGAGCCGGGCCGGTGACCGCCGCGCGCAAGCTCGCGGGCGGAATCCAGAACAACGTCTTTTTGCTCGAGCGCGGCGGCGACTCCATGGTGTTGCGCCGCCCCACCAAGCAATTGCGTGCCAACAGCAATGAGACCATGTTGCGCGAGGCGCGCGTCCTCAACGCCCTCTCGGGAAGCGCCGTGCCGCATCCGGCCGTGTACGCCGTTTGCGATGATCCCGGGGTCTTGGGTGCCTGCTTTTATCTGATGGAGCCGCTCGACGGTTTTGCGCCGAGCGGTCAGCTGCCGGGCCGCTATGCCGCCGATGCCGCCTGGCGACGCAGCATGGGCGAGGAAATGGTGCGCGCGGCCGGTGCACTCGCGGCCGTGGACCCGCTGGCCGTGGGGTTGCAGGGACTCGGCAAACCGGACGACTGGCACGAGCGGCAGGTGGGCCGCTGGCGCTCCCAGCTCGACGGGTATCGCTCCCTGCCCAACTATGACGCCGGCGGACTGCCGCACGTCGACGAAGTCGGCCGCTGGCTATCCGATCAGCTGCCAAAGGATCGGCGTATCGGCCTCATTCACGGCGACTTGCAGTTTGCCAACGTGCTTTTCTCGCTCGATTCGCCGCGGATCTCGGGTGTGGTGGACTGGGAGCTCGCGACGCTCGGCGATCCGCTGCTCGATCTCGGCTGGGTGCTCGGCAGCTGGTGGGAGAAAGGCGATCCCGACGGCAAGCGACCCTTGGTCGCCCCGTGGGAGGACTTCATGTCGCGCGCGGAATTAGCTCGCCTGTATGGCGAGGTCACCGGGCGCAGCATGGAGGAGTTGCCCTGGTACTGCACACTTGCCTGTTACAAGCTCGCCTGCCTGCTCGAAGGAACCTACGCACGCTCCCGGGCAGGCCAGGCGCCGGCGCACATCGGCGAGCAGATTCGCGCCTACGCGATCTGGCAGATGCGCAAGGCGATGCAGATCATCTCGAACTGACCCGCCCGGCACCAATGCGGCCGGCCTTCGACACAGATCGCGGTTGTGGCCGTAGGTTTCGCGCAGGAAACTAACGGCAGCCGGATCTCGATTCCGGCCCGAGGGGGAAATATGGCAAAAGGTCTTTTCGATCTGAGCGGCAAGGTGGCGGTCGTAACCGGCGGTAACAGCGGTCTCGGCTTGGGGTTTGCCCGGGGCATCGCGAAGCAGGGTGGAGACGTCGCGATCTGGGGCCGCTCGGCCGACAAGAATGCAGCGGCGAAGAGAGAGCTCGAGGCCCTCGGCGTGCGCGTGCAGGCGAGGCAGGTGGACGTGTCCTCCGAGGAGCAGGTGCTGGCCGGCTACGAGGCGCTGATGAAGGAATTCGGGCGCCTCGACTGCGTGATCGCCAACGCGGGCCTGCCGCCCCCTCGTTCCAATTCCATTCTCGAGCTATCGACCCCCGATTACCACGCGTTTCTCGGCGTCAGCATGCACGGGGCCTTCTATACGTTGCGAGAGGGCGCGCGGCTGATGGTCCAGCGCGCCCTAGCCGGTGAGCCGGGCGGCTCACTGGTGTTCTGCGGAAGCCTTTCGATGTACATGGGCCTCGCCGGCAAGGGGCACTATGCCGCAGCAAAGGCCGGCATCGGGGCGATGATCCGCTCCATGGCCGTCGAATTCGGCAAGTACGGTATCCGCGCGAACTCCATCGCGCCCGGCTACATCAAGACCGGCATGACGGGGGAAAACTCGGAGCTCAACCAGGTGGACAAGTACTTCGCCTCCCTGACCCCGATTCCGCGGCCGGGCTACACGGCGGATTTCGAGGCCGTCGCGGCGTATCTGGCGAGCGACGCCTCCTCGTTCCACAGCGGCGATACGCTGGTAATCGACGGAGCGTACCTGGTCAATCTTTAGGAGCCGACAATATGGGCCGCATTCTCAACATTCACGGAGTGGACGACGTCAGGTTGGATCCTATCGATGCGCCGCGCCCCGGCAGCTCGGATGTGGTCGTCAAAGTGAAGGCGTGCGGTGTCTGCGGGAGCGATCTCACCTACATCAAGATCGGCGGCATCCACCGAGCGCCGGGCGGCGTCACACCCATCGGCCATGAGGCCGCGGGCGAGGTGATCTCGGTGGGCAGCGCGGTGAAGGACGTTTCGGTCGGACAGCGCGTCATCATCAACCCCATGAACACGCCGAGCTACATCGGCAGCGGCGGTCCGGAGGGCGCCTTCACCGAGGAGCTTCTGGTCAGGGACGCGCGCGCGGGCGACAGCCTCCTCCAGATCCCGAACGATCTGCCGTACGAGGTCGCCGCGCTGACGGAGCCGCTGTCGGTCGCATTGCATGGCGTCAACCGAGCGCAGGCCAAGCCGGGAGACAAAGTGGTCGTATTCGGCTGCGGTCCGATCGGACTCGGCATGGTGTTGTGGCTCAAGGATCGTGGAGTCGAGGACGTGGTTGCGCTCGACCTCGCGCCCGAGCGGTTGCAGAGAGCAAGCGCGCTCGGTGCACGCGCCGTGATCAATCCGGCAAAAGAAGACGTTCGCGCGCGGCTTCGCGAGTTGCATGGAGCGGCGCGCGTGTTCAGCCGCGAGGCAGTGGGGAGCGATGCCTACATCGACGCCGCCGGGGCGCCCAACATTCTTTCCGATGTCGTGAACATGGCCAAGCTGCACGCGCGCATGGTCGTGACCGCGGCCTACATGAAGCCGGTCTCCCTCGACTTGGGCGCCATGCTGACCACCGAGATGACCATCACCACCGCGGTCGGCTATCCGACCGAAATGCCCGACGTCATCGCCGCGCTTCCGCGCCTGCGCGAGAAGGTGGGGAGCCTCATCAGCCACCGCTTTCCCTTCGCCAAGATTCTCGATGCGCTCAGCGTTGCCGGCACGCCCGCTTCGGCCAAGGTGATGGTCAATTTTGAAGGTGCCGTCACTTGAGCGCGCGCAACGACGCCAAGCCGCCGCTGGCCGGCCTGGTCCTCGCCGGCGATCAGCAGAAGGAGGCGCAGGCGATCACCGATTTCATCTTCATGGCGAAGGACATTTCCAATGCCTACCTGGTGACGACCGCCGCGGGCGATGTGATGGTCAATACCGGGTTCATGGACAACGCAGAGCGCACCAAAGGTTTGCTGGCGCCGCATCGCACCGGGCCGCTGCGCTACATCATTCTCACGCAGGCGCACGCCGATCATTACGGCGGCGTGCCGACGATCCGCGAACCTGGGACGCAGGTGATCGGGGAGCGTCGCTTCGTCGATACCTGGCAATATTTCAACCAGCTCGCGCCGTATCTCGGCCGTCGTTCGCGCAAGCTCTGGGGCACGACGATCAAGCGCGCGTCGAACCCGCCGCCGCCGCCCGAGGTCGTACCGGACATCGCGGTTGACCGGCGGCATGCATTCGATCTGGGCGGCCGGCGCTTCGAGGTGATTTCGACCCCCGGCGGAGAGGCGCTCGATTCGCTTGCCGTCTGGATGCCCGACGAGCGAGTGGCTTTCACCGGCAATCTGTTCGGTCCGGTCTTTCTGTCCATGCCGAACCTCTGTACCGTGCGCGGCGACAAGCCGCGCTCGGTGCAGCGCTATCTCAGCTCGCTCGACGCCGTGCGCCGGCTCGGCGCCGAGCTGCTCATCACCGGTCACGGCGAACCGATCCGCGGTGCTGCGAAAATCCGGGCGGATCTCGACAAGATGCATGCGGCGGTTTCCTACGTGAACGATGCGACCATCGCCGGCATGAACGCGGGCAAGGACGTGCACGCGCTCATGCGCGAGATCCGGTTGCCGCCTCTGCTCAAGATCGGCGAGTTTCACGGCAAGGTCTCGTGGGACGTGCGGGCGATCTGGGAGGAGTATTCCAGCTGGTTTCACTACGACTCCACCACTTCCCTGTACGGCACGCCGCGATCGAGCATCGATGCGGACCTCGTAGGCCTCGCGGGGGGAGCGGGCGCTCTCGCGGATCGCGCCAGAAAGAGGTTGAACGAGGGGCGACCGCTCGAGGCCCTGCATCTGCTCGACGTCGCGCTCGGCGCGGATGCCTCGCACACCGGAGCGCTGTCGGTGAAGAAGGACGCGCTCGAGGTTTTGCTGAGCGAATCGGGCGGCGCCAACTTGAGCGAAACGATGTGGCTCAAGTCCGAGATTACCGCAGTCGAGGCCGCCTTGGCGGCCGGAGCGTGAGCGCGATCGAGCTCACGGGAAAGGTTGCCGTCGTCACGGGCGCAAGCCGAGGTCTGGGTCTCGCCATCACACACGGTCTCGCCCGCGCGGGTGCGGTAGTTGCCGTCGCCAGCCGCAAGAGCGCGGCGTGCAAGACCGTCGTCGACGAGCTCATCGCCGCCGGCGCTCCCGCTTCGGCGCACACCTTCGATGCCGGGCGCTGGGAGGACTGCGATCGGCTATTCGCGGAGGTGACGGAGCGGTGGGGGAGTGCGCAAATACTCGTCAACAATGTCGGCATGTCTCCCGTCGCCCCGTCGTCGCTGGAAACCAGCCAGGAGCTCTTCGACAAGATCGTTGCGGTCAACTTGAGGGCCGCGTTCCGCTTGTGTGCATTATTCGGCAGCCAAATGCGCGGCTCCGGCGGAGGCTCCATCGTCAATATCTCCTCGAGCGGCTCGCTTCGGCCGCAGCCCGACTTTGCCCCGTACGCTGCCGCCAAGGCAGGCCTCAATGTCCTGACGGCCACGTTCGCGAAGGAGTTCGGGCCGGCGGTGCGTGTGAACACCGTGATGCCGGGCCCGTTTCACACCGACGCGACCAAGGCCTGGTCCCGATCCGAGGGGTTCGCTCGCCACGCGCAGAGCACCCTGCCGCTGCAGCGAGCCGGTGATCCGCCCGAGATCGTGGGCGCGGTGCTGTACCTCGTGAGCGATCTGGCATCCTTCACGACCGGTGCGTGCCTCGCGGTCGACGGAGGACAAAGCATCGCTTGACGGTCAAGTGCGGCATCGGCGTCAGGTCGCGTCCGCTTCGAACAAGCGGCGCACTGCGGGTCGATCGATTTTCAGCGAGGGTGTGCGCGGCAGCTCCTCGACGATGCGCCAGGCCACGGGGATGTGCGTGGCGTAGACATGCCGGCGCAAATGCGCCTCCAGATCGGCGACCTCGGGCCGATGCACGCCGGGTTTCAGTTGAATTACCGCGGCCGGCACCTGCCCCAGCCGCTGATCGGGCAATCCCAGCACGGCGACCGCGGAAATAGCATCGTGCAGCAAGAGTGCTCGCTCGATGGTCTCCGGCAAGAGCTTGAACCCGCCGCGCATGATGGCGCCGTCGGCGCGACCTCGGTGGAACAGAAAGCCGTCCTCATCGATGACGGCGATGTCCGAGGTTCGAATCCACTCCGGCCCCATGCGGGGGACCGTCACCTCGAGAATTCCCTCCTGTCCGGGCGGCAGCACTTTACCCGTGTCGGGATCGATTGTGCGGAGCTCAGCTCCCGCGATGGGACGCCCCACGCTGCCGAACTTCTGCTTGCCCCACCGGGCATGCAACTCCGCGGTCATCGCAGTCACGGGACCGGCAAATTCCGTGGCGCCGTACGAGAGCAATATCGGAATTCCGTAGCGCTCTTCGAAAGCACGATGCGCGGTGGGATCCAAGGGCGCGGCGCCGGTGCCGAGGCTCTGGATACTGGCCAGATCGGCCGGCGGTATGTCGGCGTCGAGCGCCATCTGAACGCCCGCCGGCGGCAGGCCGCTGATTCGCGGGCGGTAGCGCAGCACGTGCTCGTGCCAGGCGCTCACCGTGAAGCGTTCGAGCAGCACCGCGCGCTGGCCCCTCAGCATCACCGGAATCGTGGTGTAGACACCCGATATGTTGCCGAGCGGCATGAAGAGCAGGAACGGCGGCGGTTCCGCGCTCGCCTGCATCAAGCTCGAGCCGACGAAGTGTCGAGCGATCAAGTCGAAGGCGATGGCGAACCGCTTCGGCGGACCGGTCGTGCCGCTCGTCAAGAGCTCGATGCGAGGAGGAGGGGCGGATTGCAACAGCGCGTCGGCGCGTGATTGCTCGAGCCCGGGTAGTGCGCCGGCGTCCATTTCGGAGAGCACGATCGCAGCGGTCCCCTGCTCTCGCAGCACGCAGATGAGCTCGTCGGAGAAGTCTTCCCGTGCCGCGACAAGCACCGCCGGCCTGATCCGCTCCGCGTCCCGTGCCAGAGCCGCGCCCGACTGATATGCATAGAGCATTCGAATCGTGCGTCCCCGCGCGATCAAGCCGAGCAATGCAGCGATCGCCGATGGACGATTACGAGCGACGAAAGCGATCGGAGCTTGGGCCTCTGCACCGCTCGCATCGATCAGCGCGGCCAGCCGCTCCGCGACTTGCCGTATTTCTCCCCAGGTGCGCCATTCGCCCTGGAACTCGATTACCGGCTGTGCGGGCGGTCGCGCCAGCGCTTGGGCGCAGAGTGTCTCGAGGCTCGCGATCTCGACCGGCATGGGCGGCATTGTGACACCGCTTCGCCCATTCGTGCGCTGCCTCACACTCCGGTTCTTGACAGAAATACTAACGTAGCTTAGTATCTATCCAGATCATCGACTGACAAAAGGAGATCGTCGTGAAGAATTCATGGCTGCCGGTTCTCGCATGTGCATTGATGCTCGCCGCTTCCGGGCTCTCATCCGCGAAGGACGATGCGGCGCTCGCCGCGAAAGGCAAGGTGCTGGTCACCGTCGACGGCGCGCGCTTGGGTCAGGTGTACCGCGTCGATGCCGACGGCGCCCTGCAGATGATCATCGGCGGCAAGATGGTCACCGTTCCGGCCTCCACCCTGTCGAGCGTGGACGGCAGGCTCGTGACGAGTCTGCGCAAGAACGAGGTCCTGGCTCTGCAGTGATCCCAGGGCGCCGCGCCGCGGGCTGCGCGCCCCGGCCCGCGCCGCGGCGCGCGCTTTACAGCGCGCATCTCGCCGTTACATACTCGTTCGGCTCGCACGATTCTCAGACCGTGCGCGAGGAGTGGCGGTTAACATCCTCCTCGCCCTCGCTATCCCTCGCCGGCCTGAAGGCCAGCGTTTCTCGCGGAGAAATTTAGGATGAAGATTCGCATCGACAAGGCTTCCTGCGTCGGCAACGCACGATGTGCCGCGGTCGCCGGGGAGCTGTTCCCGCTCGACGATAATGGCTACATCGCCGTCGAGGAGATCGACGTGCCAAAAGGAAAAGAGGACCTCGCCGAGCGCGGTGCCCGCGCCTGTCCCGAGCGCATCATCGTCATCGAAAAGTGAGCCTCGAGAAGAGCATGCGCGTAGTCGCGCTGGCGCTCTGCGTGCTCTCCTCGGCCGCCCACGCGGGGCCCGGCCAGGCGAGGCCCGGCCAGGACTGGTCCAGCCACAATAGCGCTGATGAAGACGCGTACAGCGCGCTCGATCGCATCGATAGATCCAACGTCAAGACGCTCGGTCTCGAGTGGTCGCTCGATCTTCCGGGTGAGCAGTCCTTGGAGGCGACGCCGCTCGCGGTCGACGGCGTCCTCTACTTCACGGGCAGTCATGCGGCCGTCTATGCGGTCGACGCGGCGACCGGAAAGCTCGAGTGGAAGTTCGATCCAGAGACCTGGAAGCACAATCCTGCCAAGTTGATGTTCATGTTCGGCGTCAACCGGGGTGCCGCGTATGCCGATGGGCGCGTTTTCTCCGGCACCCTCGATGGGCGTTTGATCGCCCTGGATGCCAGGACCGGCTCATTGCTGTGGAGCACGCAGACCGTGCCCGAGGCGGGAGTCAGGACCATCACGGGGGCTCCGCGCACGTTCAACGGCAAGGTCATCATCGGCAACGCAGGCGCGGACACCGGCGAGCGCGGCTACGTCACGGCTTACGACGGCGCCACCGGCAAGCAAGTCTGGCGGTTTTACACGACGCCCGGGTCGCCCGAGCAAAACAAGGGTGATCCCGCGATGCAGCGCGCTGCCGCGACCTGGAGCGGCGAGTACTGGAAAACCGGGACCGGCGGCGGTGTATGGGACAGCATCACGTTCGGCGCCGAACTGAACCGCATCTATCTCGCGACCGGCAATGCCGGCCCGTACGATCCGGACCAGCGAAGTCCCGGCAACGGCGATAATTTGTACACGGCCTCGATCGTTGCGGTGGACGCCGACACGGGCAAGTACCTCTGGCATTACCAGGTCAACCCGCGCGATGCGTGGGATTTCGACTCGACTCAGCAAATGGCGCTGGCGGATGTCGTGATCGGCGGGGAGCGCCGCAAAGTGCTCATGCAAGCGCCGAAGAATGGATTTTTCTATGTGCTCGACCGGCAGACCGGGAAGCTCATCTCGGCCGAGAAGCTGGGCAAAGTCACCTGGGCGGAGCGCATCGACGCGGCGACGGGCCGACCCGTGGAAGTGAAGGGCGCCCGCTACGAGACCGGCGATGCCATCCTCTGGCCGAGTCCCACGGGTGCGCACAGCTGGCAGAGCATGTCCTTCAGTCCGAAGACCGGCTTGGTCTACCTCCCGTACATGCAGGTGGGCGTCCATATTCAGAAGGGCAAGCCGCAGCCGGGACTGTTTTACATCGGCGGCTTGAGCATCTCGGGCGTCCTCAACGACCCGCAGGACGGCAAAGGCGCGCTCATCGCTTGGGATCCGGTCGCGCAGAAAGCGCGCTGGCGAGTGCAGCAACGCACGCTCTGGAACGGGGGCTTGCTGTCGACGGCCGGCGATCTCGTGTTTCAAGGAACCGGCGATGGGATTTTCGTCGCCTACGACGCCGAGCGAGGCAAGCGGTTGTGGCAGTTCAATGCCGGACTGGGAATCATCGGCGCTCCCATCAGCTATTCCGTGGGCGGGCGGCAGTACATCTCGATTCTGGTCGGCTATGGCGGCGCCACGGCAATCTGGAACCAGTTGATGCCGCGCGGCTGGAAATACGGCGCACAGCCGCGCCGGCTCCTCACTTTCAGCCTCGGCGGAAAAACCCAGCTGCCGGCGACCGCACCGCGCAGTGATTCGCTGAACGCGCTCGACGATCCGGCGGTCAAGATCAACGACGCGGACGCCGCGGCGGGACAGGCCATCTTCAATTTAGCCTGCTCGGCATGCCACGGCCTCAACCTCACTTCTCCCGGCGCGCCCGGGCCCGACCTGCGCGAGTCTCGCATCGCTCTCAGCGAGAGCGGGATCTGGGCCGCAGTGCACGATGGCGCACTCTTGGAAAAAGGAATGCCGCAATTCGCGATGCTTGGGTCCCAGGAGGTTCACGAGATTTACGCCTATATTCGTGCCGGTGCGCGCGCAGCGCTCGGGAACCCCAAGGCTGCGGCGAGCGGCGCTCCGGCGGCGCGTGTCGACGCCCGGGCTACCCCTTGAACAGCGCGCGAATCTCGCGCCTCAGCAACTTGCCCATTTCGTTGTAGGGCAACGCGTCCAAGAACGCGATCCTTTCGGGCACTCGCGATGAGCGCAAGCGGCTTCTGACCAGCGCACGCAACTGTTCTTCTTCCGGTGCGGCGGACCCTGGTCTGACAACGACGGCAACACCGACCGCTTCACCCCATTCCGCCGATGGCACAGCGACGGCCGCCGCGTCCGCAATGGCGGGATGCGCGAGCAGCACGTCCTCGATTTCTCCGGGAGAGATATTCTCGCCTCCGCGCACGATGACATCGTCGGCGCGGCCGGCCAGGAACAGATACCCCTGTGCGTCGAGCCAGCCGGCATCGCGCGTCGGAAACCAGCCTGCCGCATCGAGCGCACTGCGCTCGCGATACTCGCCGGACACCTGATCGCCGCGCACGTAGATCTCGCCGCGCTCGCCGGCGGGGAGCGGCCGCCCCTCCTCATCGCGGATTTCGACCTGCACCGTCGGCAGTGGACGACCGACGGAGCCGAGCCGGGCGCGAGCGTCGGGATCGGTCGAGGAACGTGCGGCGCGGTGCTCCTCCGGGCCGAGCAGCGCGATCGTGGAGCTGGTCTCGGTGAGACCGTAGGCATTGGTGAAATGGGTCTGCGGAAACAGATCGAGGGCCCGCTCGATGAGCTCCGTCGGCATGCGGCCGCCGCCATAGGCGACGGCGCGCATCGCGGACAGATCGGCCGAGGCGCCGGCGTCCAGTCGAGCGATGACACGCCCCAGCATCGTCGGAACCAGAAACGCGTGGGTTGCCTGCTCCGAGGCGGCGAGCCTCAGCCAGTCATCGGGATCGAAAGCGGGCAGGAGGAGAATCCGTCGCATGGCATAGACGGAGCTCAACAGGGCCGCGATCCCGGCGATGTGGTAAGGCGGCACGCTCACCAACGCGGCCTCCTCCTCGGCAGCGGCACCGAACTCGACGGTGCCGAGAATGTAGGAGAGCAAGTTGGCGTGCCGCAGAATCGCCGCTTTGGGTGCGGCCGTGGTCCCGCTGGTGAAGAGCTGAACCGCGATGCCCTCAGGAGGCTCGTACTCGCTCGAGAGGGTTTCGGACGCGGTTTCCGCGGCAAGAAAGTCGGTGCGACTCAATATCCGATGGCCGAGGTCGGGGCCCAATCGCTCGATGCGCTCCGCGTCTCCCACGATGTACGCGGGCGCGATGCGATTCAGCAGGGATCCGAGGTCGGGATCGGCAAGGCGATAGTTGAGGGGTACGTAGGGAACGCCCGCAAGCGCGGCGCCGAACAACGCGATGGCCGCGGCCTCGCTGCTTTCATCGAGCAGGGCGACGTGCGAGCAGCCGGCGCTCGAGATGTCCGCCGCCGCGGCTCGTGCCGCTTGCAGAAGAGCGCGGTACGACCAGCGCCGCCCCTCGCAGACGAGGCCGATGCGCTCCGGCTCGGCATCGGCCGCCATCTGGAGCACGAGCGATATATTCATCCGGTCGTCGTCAGTCGGATGAGGGTAGCGGCTTCGCGTCCTTGGTCGCTAGCGCAACGCCTAAGATGGAAAGCGATCCCTGCCCCGCCTTCACGCACAACAGCTCGATCTTGCCGTCGGCGTCGACGTAGCGCTTGCCGATGCGCGTGCCTTGGGCGAACGCGGGATTGATCGGCCGACGCTCGGCAGGCGCTTGCTCGAGCATGAGCGATCCGCCGCACTCGACCACGGCATCGGCGCCGCCGCGAATGACCATGACCTCGGTATCGCACACTGCGCTCTTGAGTTTGGTTCCCGGCTTCATTACGAGATCGCTCCGGAGGCTTTCAAGCTTTCGATGCGTTCCCACGGGAGGCCGAGCTCCATCAGGAACGACTCGGTGTGTTCCGATGCCTGCGGGGCGCGCGTGGTCTGTACCGGCGTGTGGTTGAATTGCACCGGACCGCGCACGAGCTTTAAGGGGCGGCCGCCGTCGGCGGCTTCCACCTCGATGAGCATGTCGTTGGCGAGCGCCTGCTCATCGCTCGCAAGGTCGAGCAGGCTCTGCACGGGCGCCCACTGCCCCTTGAGCGTTTTCAAGTGCTGACGCCAGTAGGCGAAGGGACGCTTTGCGAAGGCCTCCACGATGAGATCGCTCGCCGCCTTCGCGTTCTCGATGAGCGCTCGAGTCTCGCTGAACCGCGAATCCTCGGCAGTCTCCGGGATGCCTAGATGCTCGAAGGTGTCGCGGATGTGCGGACCCGGCGTGAGAATGCAGAGATTGATCGTCCCGCCGTCCGAGGTCCGGTAATTTCCCGAAAAGGGGTTGGTCGGCTGCCCGCCGGAGGTGGGCATACCGTTGCGGATTACCTTGCCGCTCTCGATGAATTGATCGACCGCGGTGCCGGCCGCCCACCAAGCCGTGCTGAGCAGCGACACGTCGAGCTCGACCGCTTCCCCGGTGCGTTCCCGATGGAAAAGGGCCGCGGCGATTCCACCGGCGATGTTCATGCCGCCGATCGAGTCTCCGAATGCGGCGATACCCTGCGTGAGCGGGCCCTCGAGCTCCTTCGGCGACATGGAATAACCGATGCCGCTGCGCGACCAGAAGGCCGTACCGTCGAACCCGCCGACATCGCGTTCCGGTCCCTTGTCGCCATAGGCGCTGCCCCGGGCATAGATGATCTTGGGATTCGCCGCGCGGATGTGCTCGACATCGAACTTGAGCTTCTGGCGCTGCGACGGCAAGTAATTGGTGAGGAAGACATCGCAGGTCTTGGCGATCTCGTAAAGCAACTCCACGCCCGCCAGGGTCGAAAAATCGAGACCGACACTGCGCTTGCCACGGTTCGGATGCTCCATCAGCGTGTTGCGCATGGGGTCGAGCTTCATGCCGCCCAGATTGATGAAACCGCGCTGGGTATCTCCGCGCACCGGATGCTCGATCTTGATGACGTCGGCGCCCCAGTCAGCCAAGATCGCGCCGGCAGCGGGGACGAACGTGAACTGCGCGACCTCCAGTACCCTGATTCCTTTCATCACCAGCGACATATCTACCCCCCGTCGATCCGGTCAGCCCGGTTGTCTAGCCCAATGATATCGAATCCCCCTGATCGGGGTCTCTCGTGCGGTCAGCACTTTTGCTATGATACTAAGCTAGCTCATCAATAATCGCCTGACAATCGAGCGGGCGGTGATGCGTCACGGCGGGGCGACAGGGGGGGCAATATGAATTGGCGCAAGATCAATGAGTCGCGCAAAATCAACGAGTAGGTTTTGCGGCACCGCGTGCGGCGCCTTGGCCTAGTGCGTGGCATCCGGGCGATAGGGGGAAATGCAATGAGCAAGTCGGAAGGGTTCAGTCCGCAAATATTGCTGGACATTTATCGAAAGGCACTGCTGATTCAGCTATTCGACGAGCGCATGCGCTCGTTGATTTCGACGGGACGGATGGCAGCAGTCTACTACTCCCCCCGGGGCCAGGAGATCCTGGCGGCGGCGATGGGCGTGAACCTCAAGCCGACCGATTATCTGGTCACGACTTACCGCGGCGTTCACGACCAGCTGGCGAAGGGTATGCCGCTGCGGCAGATGGTCGCCGAATATTCGGGCAAGGCGACCGGCGCGTGCAAGGGCAAGGGCGGCGCGATGCACATCACCTATCCGAAGGCGGGAATCATGGTGACCACCGGCGTGGTGGGCAGCGGCCTGCCGATCGCCAACGGCCTCGCGCTTGCCTCGCAGCTGAAGGGCGATGGCCGCGTGACGCTGTGTAATTTCGGCGACGGGGCTTCGAACATCGGGGCATTTCACGAGGCGCTCAACATGGCGTCGCTGTGGAAGCTGCCGGTCATCTTCCTCTGCCAGAACAACCGCTTCGCCGAGTGCACGCGCTACGAGGACGGCACGACGGTCGCCCACATCGCGGATCGCGCCGCCGCTTACAGCATGCGCGGCGTCACCGTTGACGGCAACGATGCGGAGGCCATGTGGCAGGCTTCGCGGCAGGCCGTCGAGCGCGCGCGCGCCGGCGAGGGCCCGACGCTGCTCGAGGCAGTGACGTTCCGTTTCATGGGTCATTATTTCGGGGACCCCGGCGCTTATATCCCGAAGGATGAGTACGCCGCGGCGCTCGCGCGCGATCCCATGCCTGCGACCAAGGCGGCGGTGCTGCAAGCGAAGGCCGCGAGCGAGGCCGATCTCGAGACGATCGCGCGCGACATCAATGCGCAGATTGACGATGCGGTAAAGTTTGCCGCGGAATCGAGCCCACCGGAGCCCGACGAGATCAACAAAGACATCTACGCCCCGGGAGTGCCCGCATGAGCGCCGTAACCACCGCCGCCCCAGAGACCATCAGCTTCACGGACGCCTATCGTCTGGCTTTGGATGAGGCGCTGGAGAGTGATCCGAGCGTTCTTTTGCTCGGCGAGGACATCGGCGACAAGGAAGGCGGCGGCGTGTTCAAGGTGACCAAGGGTCTCTCCACGAAGTATGGGGCGCATCGCGTCCGCACGACCCCGATCTCCGAGCAGGCCATCCTCGGGGCGGCCGTGGGCGCGGCGCTGGCCGGCATGCGGCCGGTGGCCGAGATCATGCTGATGAACTTCGTCACCGTCGCGATGGATCAGATCGTCAACCATGCGGCGAAACTACGCTTCATGTCCGGCGGACAGACCGGCGTTCCCATCACCATTCGCACCCGCACGGGGGCGGGCGCCGGCACGGCCGGACAGCATTCGGACATGCTCGAGGCCTGGTTCGCGCACGTCGCCGGAATCAAAGTCGTCGTGCCCTCGACGCCGGCGGATGCGAAAGGCCTGTTGAGCTCGTGCATCTTCGACGACGACCCATGCCTCTTTATCGAGGATGGGGTGACGCGCGCCCTCACCGGTCCGGCGCCGCCCCCCGGACATCGTGTGCCGCTCGGCAAGGCGCATGTGGCGCGAAGCGGGAGCGATGTTTCGGTCATCGGCTACGGGCGGCCGCTGCGCGATACCCTCGTCATTGCCGAACGGTTGGCTCAAGAGGGCATCCAGGTCGAAGTCGTCGACTTGCGGACGGTTTCGCCGCTCGACACCGACGGCATCCTGAAATCGGTCGCCAAGACGCGTCGCGCCGTGGTGGTTCATGAGGCTCCGCGCAGTTTCGGCGTGGGTGCAGAAGTGGCGGCACGCATCCAGGAGCACCTCTACGGCCAGCTCGCCGCGCCCGTGCTGCGGGTCGCCTCTCGCGACGTCACGGTGCCGTTCGCGAAGGTGCTCGAAACGGAATACCTCTATAAGCCCACTGAAATCGAATCGGCAATCCGGCGCACACTCGAGGCGAAGGCACCGCGGTGAGCGCTTGGACGCAAATGACATTTTGCTGACGGATCGGGTCGCCGTCGTCACCGGCGGAGGCGGCGGTATCGGGCGCGCGATTGCTCTCGCCTTTGCATCCGTCGGGGCGGACCTCGTGATCGGCGACATCGTTCCCGAGCGTTGCGAGGAGACGGCGGCTCGGGTCCGCGAGCTCGGACGGAAGGCTCTGGCCGTACCCACCGATGTCATGGAGAGCTCCCAGATTCACGCGCTCATCGATCGGGCCGCGAGCGAATTCGGCCGGATCGACATCCTCGTCAACAATGCCGGCGGTGTGAGCCCGCGGCCCTTCATCGAGCAATCGGAACGCTCGTGGCGCCGACACATCGACCTCAATCTCGTGAGCGTGCTGGCAGCGACTTCGGCCGCCGTGCCGATCATGATCAAGGGCGGGCAGGGCGGCTCCATCATCACCGTCACCAGCATCGAAGGCTCGCGCGCAGCGCCGAACTACTCCGTTTACGCCGCTTGCAAGGCGGGCCTCAACAACTTCACGCGCACCTTGGCTGTGGAGCTTGCCGATCATCGCATCCGCGTCAACGCCATCGCTCCGGATATGACCGACACGCCGGGGCTTCGAGGTAATCGCGCCGGGCCGGTCGATCCGTCGACGTGGATCGAGTTCACCGACGAGCAGAAAAATGCGCTGGCACGGCGCATTCCGCTGGGACGTCCGGGAATCGACACGGAGTGCGGCAGCGCCGCCGTGTTCCTCGCCTCCCCGATGAGCAGCTACATCACCGGTATCATTCTGCCCGTCGACGGCGGGACCTCCGGGTCGGGCGGTTGGGTACGCAGCCGCACCGGCAAGGGCAAGTGGGTTCTGGTCGAATGAAGATCAACGTCTCGCTCCCCTTCGACAAGATCCAGTACCCGGATGAATTTCTGCGGGCCGACGCGATTGCGGAAATCGCAAGGACAGCCGAGCGTGTCGGCTTCAGCGCCGCCTGCGACACCGATCATCCGGTGCCCACGGGGCGCTGGCTCGATGCAGGGGGTCACCACGCGCAGGACCCGTTCGTCATTCTGAGTTTCGTTGCGGCGGCTACCCGCACGCTGCGGTTGCAGACCGGTATTCTCGTGCTGCCTTACCGCAATCCCTTCATCACGGCGCGCGCGGTGGCCACGCTCGACTTCCTCTCCGGTGGGCGCGTCACCTTGGGCGTGGGCGCCGGGTATCTCAAGGGGGAGTACAAGGCCCTGGGTATCGACTTCGAGCGACGCAACGAAATCATGGATGAGTACCTCAAGGCGATGAAGGCCGCCTGGACCGCGGACGAATTCACATTTCAGGGAACCGGCTATCAGGCACTCGGCAATCGCATTCTGCCCCGCCCGCTGCAACAGCCGCATCCGCCGCTCCTGATCGGCGGCAACTCGAGGCGCGCGATTCGCCGCGCGGTCGAGCTGGGCGATGGCTGGACTCCCTTCATCACATCCTCTGCCGTGTCGGCGACGACCCGCACCGCGGCCATGGCCGACGAGGTGGATCTGGCCGACGGCATTACCTACATGCGCGAGCACTGCGAGAAGATAGGGCGAGCGCAGCTTCCGGAGGTCGTTGTGGGCGCCATCAATCAACCCAACGAGACGTGGAACGCACGAGCCCTGCTCGAGAAAATCGCCAAGGTGCGCGAACTCGGCGTCACCACGGTCGGAGCGACCATCGACGGGCGCAGCCGCGCCGAGTGGTGCGCCAACGCGGAGCGCTACGGTGCCGAGATCATTGCGAAGCTGGCTGCCGCGTGACTGCAAGCCGCCTCGAGACGAGGCGAATCTGGGCGCCCCTCGAGCCTCTACGCGAGCGCGTGTACCGCAGGATCTGGTCGGCGAGCGTGATTTCGAACTTCGGCCAGCTCATCTTAGGCGTGGGCGCCGCGTGGGAAATGACGCGCCTCACCTCATCTCCCGGGATGGTCGCCCTGGTGCAAACCGCGCTGATGCTGCCCTTGATGCTGGTATCCGTGCCGGCCGGCGCGATCGCCGACATGTTCGATCGGCGCAAGATCGCGCTCATCGGACTGGGATTCGCCACACTCTGTGCCGCCACGCTCACGACGCTTGCGCTCGCCGGACTCACGACCCCGTGGGTGCTGCTCGCTTTCTGCTCGCTCATCGGCGGGGGCGTCGCTTTCTATAATCCCGCGTGGGCTGCATCCATCGGCGAGCAAGTCAGCGCGGAGCATCTGCCTGCCGCCGTCGCGCTCGGTTCCATCAGCTACAACCTGGCGCGCAGCTTCGGCCCTGCCGTGGGCGGCCTGGTGGTGCTGGCGTTCGGTGTACCGGCCGCATTCCTCATCAACGCGCTGGCGTACCTGCCGCTGTTGACCGCGTTCGCATTTTGGCGCCGCAAGCAAGTCGCCGCGAGGCTTCCAGCGGAACGGATCGGCGGCGCCCTCGTCGCCGGCGCGCGCTATGCGCAGCATTCGCCGCCGGTGCGCGCCGCCATGGTCCGCTCCTTTGCGTTTGGGCTTGCCGGGGCAGCGGCCGCCGCGCTCGTGCCGCTCGTCGCGCGCGACCTGCTCAAGGGCAACGCCAGCACCTATGGGCTGTTGCTCGGCTGCACGGGCGTGGGCGCGGTCATCGGGGCGCTGCTCGTCAATAGAGCGCGCGACCGCCTGAGCGCCGAGCAGGCCTTCGGGCTGTGTGCGTGCACGGCGGGGCTGATGCTGCTCGTGATCGGCGCGAGCCGGGTTCTCGTGCTCACCGCTGCCGCGATGGTCGTCGCCGGCGCGGCGAACATGCTGAGCATCGCCCTCATCAGTGTGAGCGTGCAGCTGTCCGTACCGCGCTGGGTTGCGGCCCGAGCGATTGCCGGGTATCAGTCCTCGCTCACCGGGGGAATCGCGCTGGGAGCTTGGCTCTGGGGGCGTGTCGCAACGCACTGGAGCATCGAGCTTGCGTACTTCGCCTCCGGCGTTGCGCTCTGCCTCACACCCTTGATCGGACTGCTCGTGCCGATGCGGCGTACCTCGCCGACCGATGTCGAGATGATCGAGATCGGCGCCGAGCCCGAGGTCGCGCTCGACATCACCGCGCGCTCAGGCCCCATCGTCATCGAGATCGACTATCAGGTGGATCCGGCGGAGGCGCGTAAGTTCTACGAGGTGATGTTGAAGCTGCAGCGTGCCCGGCTGCGGAACGGTGCCTACCAGTGGTCGTTGGCGCGCGATCTGGCGGATCCCGCGCTTTGGACCGAGCGGTATCACTTGCCTACCTGGCTCGATTATCTGCGCCTGCGCAGCCGCTTCACGCACTCCGATCGGGCGCTGCAGGCGGCGGCTGATGCTTTCAACGGCGGGCGCGGTGCTCGACGCGTTCGTCGGCGTCTCGAGCGCCCATTCGGCTCGGTGCGTTGGCGCGCGGAGACTCCCGACGCTCGCAACGACCCGATGACGCTTTATCCGCCCTGAGGCGCCAGGGCCGGCAGCACTTGATCGGCCACGCGTCGCAGATAGGTCCAGGCCAGGTCCGGAGGACAGCCGCCGCACAGCGGATGCAGCGGCAGACGGCCCCAGCGCTTCACCAGCGCGATCGCGCCTTGCACGTCGACGACCCGGTGAGCGCCTCCTTCCGCCCGAAGCTCCTCGACCGTCCTGCCCTTCGACAAGCTGACCGTGGGTCGGCCTGCATCCTTGTTCCACTCGGCATAAGCAACGGCGTCGGCGAGTAGATAGGGACCTACCTCTTGCCACCCGCGATCGGGATCGGGGTGCACGAACACGATGCTCGGCATCTCCGGCGACGGCAGCACGCACGGGCCCGGCTCGAAGCCGGCCTCGCGCGCAGCTTGCGCATAAGTCTCGGCGAGTCCGGGCGTGTTGGTTTGCGCGAAGAAGGGGAGACCGTTGCGGCCCGCGCGGCGGGCCGCCGCCTTGGTCGCGCCGCCCCACATGATTCGCGGACGTCCCGGCGTGAAAGAGGCCGGCGTCACACGCGGCATCGCGGTTGCTGCGGAAGCCTGCCGCAGCACGTCGAGCAGCTGCTCGAGCCTCTGATCGGCGATCGCGCCACGCTCCTCGTAATCCAGGTTGTAGAGCTCATATTCGACCGGCCGGTAGCCGAGGCCGAAAATGTAGCTCACCCGACCTTGGCTCACGTGATCGAGCACGATCATCTCTTCGGCGAGGCGCACCGCGTCGTACATCGGCAAGAGCGCCGCCGCCACCAGGATCTGCACGTTCCGGGTCACGGCCGCCATCGCCGCAGCGAGGATGAGAGGGGCGGGGAGGTAGCCGTCCTCCGAGCAATGATGCTCCGACAGGCCGATGTTCATCGCTCCCTTCTCGTCCGCCCATTGCGCCATCTCGATCGCCGCCCGATATTCCCGCGCAATCTCGGCGGGGGCCATACCCGGAGCTCTCAAGTCGAAGCGCATCCCGAACATAGGGCCGATACTTTGACATCCTCCCCGCCCTAAATAAAGGGCGGGGATTCCCTCAGCAGGCGTTCGATAGTCCCGAACGGAAGAGGATATTTTGAGCCGAGTTGATGTCCCGATCGAACTCTCGAACGATGCGAGTCGAGCGTTTATGGTGAAAGTCACGGCGGGCATTGGCGATACGCGCGTAAATGTTCGTCGTCTGACGTCTCTTACGGGCGCGCTGCGATAGCGAGTTTCTCAGCCAACTGCCGCAGAAACCGCGGGTTCTCGATCTTCTCCCCAGTCGAGAGGACCGCGAAGTCTTTGATGCCCAAGTCGATGCCGATGCCGCGGCGCACCGGCCGCGGTTCAGGCGCAGCCACCTCGACGACGATGTTCAGGAACCAATGTCCGCGCGCATCGCAGGAGAAGTTCGTGCCGTCCTTGATCTTGCCCTCGGGCAAGGGCCGGGAGTGAAACACCCGGAAGGTGTTTCCTGCGAAGCGGAAGGCTTGCCCCTCGCGCTTCAGGTCGCGGCCCTTCAAGGGCACCCAGCCCAAGGAGCGCGGTCAAGCGATTCAGATCAAAACCGCTCGGCCAGCGCTTGTTCCACTTCAGTGCCTGAAGTTGAGTATCGTTACAGAAATTCCAGACGAAATTGCAGGCGCCTGCCTGGCTATTGAGAAGTCCGGTGAGCGACTTAATGCGGTATCGATACACCAGCAACATCGGCGAAAGTTAATGCCTTCACGGAGATCGGACAAGGCCCTAAAACTGCCTCAAACGTCCATTTTTAGGTACAGTGAATCCCAACTTCAGGAGAGGCACTTCCTCCCCGGCGCAAGCACCGGGGTCTCCGTGCCGGAGAAGCGATGATCGATTCGCGGGTGAAGGTGCGCCGGATCATCCACACGATCCATGCCGTGGCGGACATCGCGGCCTGCCGTGCACAGTACATGGACGTGCTCGGGGGCCTCATTTTCGCAGAGGGCTATTTCGAGGCCGAGGACCGCGACATGGCGCTGCTCTATGTGGCCGATCACATGATCGAGCCCATGTCGCCGCGCGATCCCGCACGCCTCGAGAAGCACTTCGCTCGGTACCTGCATCGCTACGGACCCGGCTTTCATTCGTTCGAAATCAAGATCGACGACGGGCCGGCCGTCGCCGCCGAGCTCAAGGAGCACGGCTGCAAGTTGTCGGCGGAATACGGTTTCTTCTTTTATGTGCGTCAGGAATCGACAGGGGGCGTCCTGCTCGAAGTGTGCGAAAGGCCGATGCCCAACGACCCGTATGAGCGCGACGATTGGCGCCCGGATTGGGCCGGCCGTCATGCAACGACGCTCAAGGGACTCGATCACATCGCCTGCGTCATACCCGACGTCGCCCGCGCACTCGCATTCTTCACCGGCCTGCTCGACGGAGAGCTGCTCGCCGATGAGCGCATTGTCCTGCCGCAGCCCGGGCGCCGCGTGCTGGTGCGCCTCGCCGGCACCCAGGTTGCCTTCATACAGCCCGATGACTGCAAGCAAGGGCCGCTCGGGGAGTTCCTCGAGCCGCCTACCTCCGGAATCTACGCGCTGGTGTGGCGCGTCGAGGATATGGAGGCGGCGGAGACGTTCTTTCGGGAGAAAGGCGTGCGCACGACGCGCGAGGCCTGCGTCTCGGGAGGCGTCGCAATCGACCCTCGCGATTTCTCGAGTGCGCGCCATGAGTTCATCCTCGCCTAAGCGAGGGCGGCGCGCGGCGCTTAGCCGCGGTCGCAGGCGATCATTGCGCCGCGCAGCTCATAGCTCATGAGCATCTCGCTCCAGCCGATCTGCGGCGCGTGTTCGAGCCTCAAGCCGGGAACCCGGAGCAGTCGATCCAGGAATACTCTCGTCTCGTGCATCGCCACTTGCGAACCCGGGCAGCGATGACTGCCGTAACCGAAGCTGAGATAGCCGCTGGCCGCTTTCATGCGCTTCGCGCGATCGGGATCCAGCACATGTGGACAGGGACCGGTGAGCGATTCGTCCGTGTTGACGGAACGAATGTCGATTGCCAGCAGCGTCCCTGCGCAGATGCTGTCGGAGCCGATCGCCATCTCCTCCGCCGCGCGTCTCTGCAGCGCCGACGCCACGGGCTCGAGGCGCAAGATCTCATCGAGAATCGACAACTGGTCGGCCTCGTCCCCGGCCAGGAAGCGTGCCCGCAGGGCGTCGCGCTCCAAGAGATGCCACGCGGCCATCACGATGAACTCACGCGTGGTCACCATGCCTGCCACGGCGTAGGTCATGCACTCGATCATGATTGCCTTGTTCGAGTAGCCCTCGTCGAGGAGCTGCGAGATGAGGTCCTCGCGGCGCGTCCGGCGTCGTGACTCGATCGCGGGGCGCACATCCCGGTAAAAAAAGTTGAGGGTGTGGTACCGGAAGATGAGGGGCTGCAGGAGGCGCGCGAGCCGGTGCCACCGGGATAAATGGCCGAAGGTCAGGGTCGCGCCGATGCGAGCCGCCATGGACGTGCGGTCGCTGTCGGTGAGACCGACGATCTCGGCAGCTACGGTGACCGCGAGCTCGAGGCTGAGCTTGTCGAGTTGCGCCTCGCCCGCGGACTTCAGCCGTGTGAGGAGCGCCTCCGTGACCCGTTCCATGATGGCTCGGTAACGCGTCGTGACGGCCGTGGGCGTGAATAGCCTGGCTATGGTGCTGCGCTTGCGCCGGTGTGCCTCGCCGTCGAGGTAGAACACCGGGACATGCTCGGGATTGCCCGTGTCGACCCGATCGGGGCTGGCGCCTGCCTGCTTCGCGATAACATTGCGCAGGAGCTCGCGCGCGAACGAGAAGCGGGTGATGACCCGCGCACCGGGGTCGAAGGCCACGCGTTGGGCCGCGAGGCGGGCCGATTTGCGCTCGTCTCGACTCGGGTCGACAGGGCACGCTGCGGAGAGATCGGCACTCTGTTCCATCTTCGGCGTTGGTCTCATGGGCGCGGCCTCCTATGATACACAGTGTATCATAAAATAGGCGCGCGCTACACTCGCGCGGCGTCGTCTTCAGGGGGAGTAATGAAAATTCAGCCGGCGGCTTTTCTTCGCACCACGCTTCCATTGGATCTGTCCAAGCTGGGTGCACTCGATAGTGGCCGCTATCATTCGATCTGGCTGCCGGATCACATGGTCAGCTTCTGGCCCGAGTCGATCTGGACTCCGGAGTTCACCGACCTCGCGACCGTGTCCGCTTCTCCGCACAGGCATCTGGATGCGATGGTGGTCGCAGGAGCTGCCGCCGTGCTCACCAAGAACGTGCCCATCGCCACCAGCGTGGTCGATACCGTGCGCAGACACCCATCGCTGCTGGCACAGAGCGCCCTTACCATCCAGCATCTTTCTCGGGGACGCTTCATCTTGGGCGTCGGCAGCGGCGAGACGGAAAACACGGTGCCGTATGGCTTCGATTTCGCAAAGCCGGTCGCCCGCTTCGAGGAAGCGCTGCGTGTCATCAAATTGCTCTGGGCGAGCGATGGGCCGGTCGATTTTTCTGGTCAGTTCTACACCTTGCGACATGCGCGCCTCGATACCGAACCGTACGAGGGTCGTTTTCCACCGATCTGGGCGGGCGGGAGCGGCCCACGCATCATGGGGATCATCGGACGCCACTGCGACGGCTGGTGGCCGGCGGGCGCGCACTCGCCCGATGACTATGCGGCGAAGCTCAAGACGGTGCGCGATTCGGCCGAGCAGGCCGGCCGCGACCCGCTGGCGATCACACCCGCGATGATCTGGACCTGTGTGATCGCCGACGACGATGCCGAGCTCGCCGAGATCCTCGAGGCGCCGCTGATCCGCTCCTACTACGTGATGCAGACTCCGGCGGCGCTCATGCGTCAATACGGCTTCGAGCATCCGCTGGGAGAGGACTGGCGCGGATATCAGGACATCACCCCGGAAGCATTGCCGCGCGAGCGCGTGGTCGCGATGCTCAAGAAGGTGAACATCGACTCCCTGCTCGCGATCGTGCCGCACGGCAGCTCAAAGCGGATCGCAAGCATTCTCAAGGGCTACATCGAAGCGGGTCTGCGGGTTCCAAAGATCCTCGACTACGGCAGTATGGCGGGGCTCAAATATGCGGCGCGCTCCGCGCAGAAAGTGCTGGACGCCGAGGATGAACTGATGCGTTTGGTGGGCTGAACGATGCGCGTGGCGGGGTGAGACGATGAGTGACGATATTTTGAATGCGGATGCTTTGCTGGCGGAGGCAGAGAGCTCGACGGGCTCGAGCGACTACGGCGATGACACGTTGCCCGACAGATTCCGGCTCGCGGTGTCGTTTCTGCAGAGTGTGAACATGGACGAAGCCGGCCAGCGCGCCGCGGCGTCGGTGTGTCTTTGGCTATTGACTTCGCGCCTCGCGTTCTTCGAAGACCACAAACGCTATCCGCTCGGCCAGGAGAGGATCGAGAAGCCCCTGTTCGCTACCGGCGAAGCACGCTCCGGCACGACGCTCCTACACGCGCTGCTCTCGGTCGATCCCCAGGGGCGAGCGCTGCGATTCTGGGAAGTGATGTATCCCTCACCGCCGCCGGGCCTCGCGGGTCCTCTGGATCCGCGGCGCGCCCGAGCCGATGAGGACTGGCGCGATATCCTGAAAAGGCTGCCGAAATGGCTGATCAGCCATCCTTACAATGACATGCTCGGCGACGGCTTGCCGGAATGCGAGCGCACCTGGGCGTTCGATTTCCGCGTCATGACGCCGACGGCATGGTGGCGCGTGCCGATGGGGATGAATACCGCGGGTCTGCCGTCCAATCCGCGCGCTCAATACCGCATTCACAAGATGATGTTGCAGCACATTCAGTACGCGAGGCCCAGAAAGTACTGGGTCTTGAAGGGATTTCACGCGGCGCGCCTCGAAGCCCTGTTCGAGACGTACCCCGATGCGAGCATCATCTGGGTGCATCGCGATCCGGTGCAGGCGATCGCCTCGCGCATCGTGCTGACGGGCGAGCTCGTCGAGGGGCTCACGGGCCGCGTGGACTGGCAGGAGCAATCCCGCATTCACCTGGCCGCGTGCCGCGCCGGCTTCCACGCGACACTGCACAATCCCATGACGAAGGACCCGCGCATACACCATGTGCGTTATCCGGACTTCATCGCCGATCCGGTCGGCACCATACGGGGCTTCTACGAGAAATACGGCGTGCCTTTCGGGTCCGACACCGAGGCGGCGATGCGTAATTATCTGAAGGACAACAAGGCCGATCGATACGGCAAGTTCCGCTACTCCACGGATGTCATCGGGGGCGACCTCGCCGCTCTGCACGCGGAGTTCGAGCCGTATCGAAAGCGATTCGGTCTCGACATAGAGCGCCGCGGGTAACGTGGGCGAGATGTTGCAATCGCTCGGAGCATGATTCGTACGCAGGGGAGCTGGTCAATGGCATTCGGAGACGGTCACGAGGATGACGCGCTGCGCGAGGCCTGGAAACTGTTTTGCGAGCGGCTGCAGGCCGCAGGCGACCGGGTCTTCAAGGACTATAACCCGCCGACGCCGCTGCATCGGGCGGATGCGTTCCGCTTCCTCACGCAAAATCTGGGGCAGGCTTTTGACTTAGGGCTGGAGACCAAGGACACCCGCTATCCGGTGCTGCATACCTTCGTCACCCCATTCTGCAAGCTGGGCGGGGACTGCGCCGATTTCGTATACCAGCAGGCCTGGATCGACGGCGACTCGGTGTACAGGATCAGCGGCAACAAGGGCACGGCGCGATTTTTGAATTTCACGGTGCAGGGGCCGAGGCCCGAGAAGCAGCCGGGTACGAACTGGCCGAGCCTGCATGAGCCCTTCGGCGACATTCCCGAGGCGAACCTGTTCGGACATCAGCTGGAGACGCAATGGGACGGGAGCTTCGAGCTTTACATCGGCGGCGCCCGGCGAGGGCCGAACTGGCTGCCCACGACGCCGGGCTCGCGGAAGCTCTTTTTGCGGCAGGGCTTCGATCGCTGGAGCGAGTTGCCCGCGCGCATGCGCATCGAGCGCGTCGGCATGACCGAGCCGCGTCCGCTGCCGACGCCCGAGGTCATGATGCAGGCAATGGATTGGGCCGGGCAGTTCGTGACCGGGCTCATGAACGATTGGCCGGACCACCCCTATACCTACAGCGCAGGCGTCGTCGATGCGGTGAACGTGAACGTCTTTCCGGCGGACTCGAGGGGTGATACGGCTTCAGACCGGCGCCGCGGCCGAGCGGTAGCGCATGTGTGCTGGCAGCTCAAGCCCGATGAGGCGCTCATCGTCGAGTTCAACACTCACGACGGCCTGTGGATGATGACAAACGCCGGCGTGTTTTTTAACAGCATGGACTATCTGTACAGGCCCGTGAGCTACACCCCGGCGCGCACGAAGGTGGACGGCGACGGCAAGATACGCCTGATCCTCTGCCACGATGATCCGGGCTATCACAACTGGATGGACACCCAAGGATTCGAGCGCGGCAACCTCACTTACCGAAATCTGCTGAGTGAGGCGCAGACCTTCTTTCGAACGCAGGTGGTCAAGCGCTCGCAGCTTGCGCAGGCGTTGCCTGAAGGCACGGCCGAGGTTTCACCGGAGCAACGCGTGCGTCAGATGCGCGAACGCTTCGACGGCATCAGGCTGCGCTACGGCCTATGATGCGCTCTTCTCATGCATCGTCCGCTCGTCCCAGAGTCTGACGGTGTAGCCATCGGGATCGAGAAGCTCGGCGCCGTATCCCCAGAAGGTCGTTTGCGGCCCGTGAACGAGGCTCACGCCGGCGTTCAAAAGCGCTCGATGGAGGGCCTCGACGTCGCCGACGCTGAAGTAGAGGGCGATGTCGACGGGGCGCTGCGGATTGTCCGACTGCTGAAAGAAGATCGTGAAGTCATTTTGGTCGCGGATCGCGACGGTGCGACGCTCGGGAATCTCGAATTCCACCTTCAGGCCGATGCAACGCGCATACCAATCGCGGGACCGCATCCAGTTCGCAACCGGTAGCGTGAGATGGTCGAACCTTGCCATGGCGTTCAGATTCCCAAGCCGCGCGTGTGACGGCCCCAGTCTAGCGCGAGCCGTGATAGCCTGCAGCGAGCCCAAGCGCTTGCCACGGTGTGTTCGATTTGGCAGGCTCTCGGCTCTTCACCTCGCAACCGAGCAAAGGCGAATATGTCCAACTCCACGGCAGCAAAAAGTCCGCAAGTCACCCTCGATCTCAGCGATGTCGATCACCGCGTCGGGCAGCTCGTCGGCGGCGGTCAACTTTGGGAACCGTGCGCGGCGAGCGACATTCGACGCTGGGTCATGGCGCTGGACTATCCGAACCCCATTCATTGGGATCAGGAGCTCGCCCAGAAATCCAAGTTCGGCGGCCTCGTGGCGCCGCAGTCGATTTGCGTCGCGCTCGACTATGGTCATGGTGTGCAGCCCGCCTGCGTCGGCCACATCGCGGGCTCCCACCTGCTTTTCGGGGGCGAGGAATGGTGGTTCTATGGCCATCGCGTCCGCCCGGGCGACAAGCTGTTCCAGGAGCGGCGCTTCTACGATTACAAGGTGACCGACACCAAGTTCGCCGGACCGACCATGTTCCAGCGCGGCGACACCGTGCACCGCACTCAGAACGGTACGCTGGTGGCGAAAGAGCGTGCGACTTCCATCCGGTATCTCGCCGCCGAGGCCGAGAAGCGCAACATGTTCCACGGCAACGATCAGACGAAGAAGCCCGTCTGGACGGCCGACGCACTCAAGAAGATCGATGGGATTCGCCACGACTGGATCATGTCCAACCGACAGGGCATCTCGCCGCGATTCGATCAGGTGAAGGTGGGCGACAAGCTGCCGCAGCGGGCCATCGGACCGCATTCGATCGCTTCATTCACCACCGAGTACCGCGCGTTTCTGTTTAATATCTGGGGTACCTTCCACTGGGTCGGCGTGCCGGGCGTGAAGGACCCGTGGATCAATCAGGATCCCGGCTGGGTCAAAGGGTTCGGATTCGACGAGGAGGGGGCCCAGACCGACCCGCGCAAGCGCGACGGTTTGTATCTCGGTCCGTCTCGAGGGCACATCGATGATGCCAAGGGGGCGGAGATCGGTGTGCCGCGCGCCTATGGCTATGGCGCGACCATGGGCGCGTGGGCAACCGATTATCTCGCCTACTGGGCCGGCCACGACGGCATGGTGAGGCACACCAAGCTGTCATTCAAGGGTCCGGCATTCGCGGGCGATGTCACCTTGGTGGACGCCGAGGTGACTGCGAAACAGCCGGAGTCCGCATGGGGCGTGCCTTTGGTCGCGGTCAAAGTACAGATGACCAACCAGGAGGGAACCGTACTGATCGACGGCTATGGCGAGGTTGAGCTGCCGCCCTAACGCGGGACCTCATTGCGGCGGATGCACGTCGATGTGCAGGCGGGTCAGCTGCAATGAGGCGATCTTCCACTGACCGTTCCGCCGGACCCAGCGCTCGCGATAATGGCCGTAACCGGTGATGGACGGGCGGTCCGCGCCCCAGATCACTCGGTCCTGCATGGCCCAGACGACGTGCGCCTCGTCCCCATTCAGCTCGATCTCGGGCGAGTGAACCTGGTGCGCAGTTTTCGCGGTGAGGATCGAGGACTGAATCTGTCGGATGACGGCTTCTCGCCCGCGGATCACCGGGATCTGTGTGCCTTCCGTCACGTCCAGCACACAATCTTCGGTGAACAAATCGGCGTAACCCGCCCAGTCCTTGGTGTCCAATGTCCGGCAATAGCGTGCCTTGCCTTCGCACAGTAGGATCCGGTCGTTGATCGCCGCCAGGTTGTTCATTTCTGTGTCCCCTCGTGGTGTCGAAGCTAAAGGCCGGCGGCGACGATCGCCTCAGGTGACCGACCAGCCGCCATCGACGGTCAGTACCTGATTCGTGACGTAGCGAGCCGCGGGCGAGGCGAAGAACAATACCGCGGCGCCGATGTCGCGCGGCTCGCACGTGCCGAGCGGCGGCCGCCGCCGCGCAGGTCCCTCGGCCGCCGGACCCTTGGCGGCGATCGCGCCGGGAGTCGCGACGCCGCCCGGCAAAATCGTGTTCACGGTGACGGCGTGATCGGCGAGCTCGAACGCGCTTGCGCGGCTCAAGCCGAGGAGGGCGCCCTTGGAAGCCGTATAGGCCGCGAGGCCCTTGACCATGGAGCCCACCAAGGCGGCCGACGCGATGTTGACGATTCGCCCGCCGCCGCCCGCCGCCACGATTGCTCGGGCGATCTCGCGCGTCATCAGGAAGGGACCTCGCGCATTGATCGCGTTCGTGCGCTCCCATTCGCTCGCGGTGCTCTGCAAAAGCAACTCACGGTCCTGCACGCCGGCGTTGTTGACGAGCACCCAGGGACAACCGTAGCCGGACACGACCTCTGCGCACGCCCGCACGATGGAGGCCTCATCCGCGAGATCGAGAGGTACGGCGCAGGCGCGGCGCCCCGCGTCGCAGAGACTCGCGGCCGCTCTGCGGGCGCCCGCCTCGTCGCGATCGGCAATCACGACCCTCGCGCCGGCCTCGGCCAACACGGCCGCAATGCCCGCACCGATACCGCTCGCGCCGCCCGTGACGAGCGCCACTTTACCGCCGAGTTCGAATGGATTGATTGAGCGCTCTGCCATGCATTTTCCTAAGGTACCTCAGCATATTCTCCGGGTCCGCGCCTACACAGAGCAACCTTTTGTGCCACGTGCGCCGACCGAGTGTATCGCGGGAGCCACGCCTGCGGCGCTGGCGCTGCACGGCAGGTTTGGTGCCTGTTGCCTGTTTACTTCGGTCGGCCCAAGCGCCATAATGAACACCATTGTTGCGTATTTCCGGCATGCGCGCAGTGGCACACAATAGAACAACAAGAGCTGACGCGGGATGATCCGCGCGGGCATAGACAATAGGGGGAGCAATGGCTACTAGAATTCTTGCTTGGATCGGTTCGGTATTGGTTACCGCCGGGCTGCTTCTCGTTGCACCTATTGCTGCCCACGCACAGCAAGCCACGACCCCAGCGGAGGCGCCGGTCGGCGGTCTCGAGGAGATCGTCGTGACCGCGCAGCGGCGCTCGGAGGCGGCGGTCGATGTGCCAATCTCGATCACGGCGCTCAGCCAGAGCCAACTGGAAACCGCCAATGTGCAAAGCCTCGGCGACATCCAGAAGCTCACACCCGCGCTGCGGTTCGATTATCAGACGGGCTTTGCCCAGCCGACGATTCGCGGCATCGGTACCGGCATCACGACGTCGGGCGGCGGGTCGAATGTCGGT
>Ga0302324_100003611_pt1 | contig 34862 bp, 31 predicted proteins | sample Palsa_T0_1_FD_201949 | JGI IMG/M metagenome (GOLD analysis project Ga0302324, IMG submission 201949) | Peat permafrost microbial communities from Stordalen Mire near Abisko, Sweden - Palsa_T0_1 | ecosystem: Environmental > Terrestrial > Soil > Palsa > Peat permafrost | place: Sweden: Abisko...
TCATAGTGTTTTTCGTTGTAACTGACCAGATCCTGCAAGGTGAAGCCGTCGTGCGCGGTGACAAAATTGATGCTGGCATAGGGACGCCGGCCGCTGTGTGCGTAAAGATCGCTCGACCCGGTGATGCGATAAGCCAGGTCTCCCAGCAGTCCACTGTCACCCCTCCAATAAGCCCGCACCGTATCCCGGTAACGATCGTTCCATTCCGTCCACCCCACCGGGAAGTTTCCGACCTGATACCCTCCTTCGCCGACGTCCCAGGGTTCGGCGATCAGCTTTACCTGCGAGAGCACGGGATCCTGATGGATGATGTCGAGGAACGCGCCCAGGCGATCAACCTCATGCAATTCGCGGGCGAGGGTGGCAGCCAGGTCGAAGCGGAAGCCGTCCACATGCATCTCGAGAGCCCAGTAGCGCAGACTGTCCATGACCAGCTGCAGTACCCGCGGATGCTGCATGTTCAGCGTGTTTCCCGTGCCTGTGTAGTCCTTGTAATAACGGGGATTATCAGGCATAAGGCGGTAATAGGTGCTGTTGTCGATGCCCCTCAGCGAGAGCGTGGGGCCAAGTTGATTGCCCTCCGCAGTGTGGTTGTAGACGACATCAAGAATCACTTCCAGCCCCGCGGAGTGCAGGGTCTTAACCATGGTCTTGAATTCGTAGATTGAGTTGGTTGCCAGGTATCGAGGCTCGAGCGCAAGAAATCCGATGGAGTTATAACCCCAGTAGTTGCGGAGGCCGCGTTCCGTGAGTCGGCGATCGTCCAAGAAGCAGTGCACGGGCATGAGCTCGATCGCGGTCACTCCCAGGCGCGTGAGGTATTCGATAACCGGAGCTGTCGCCAGACCCGCGTAGGTGCCCCGCAAGTGGGCCGGGACGTCAGGGTGGCACATGGTGAATCCTTTGACGTGGAGCTCATAGATCAAGGTATCGTGCCAAGGGATCTTGGGTGGTGCATCAGATTCCCAGGTGAAAGCGGAGTCGATCACTCGGTTCTTGGGCATTCCACTGGCATCATCGCGCCGGTCAAAAGACAGATCCTCCTGCCTGTGTCCGATCCTGTATCCGAAGTTGGCGTCGCTCCACCGGACGGTTCCCTGAACTTGCTTGCCATAGGGGTCGAGCAGCAGCTTGTGGTGATTAAAACGATGGCCTTTCTCCGGGGCGTATGGGCCATACACCCGGTAGCCGTACAATTGGCCCGGACGTAGTTCCGGCAGATAGCCGTGCCAGACCATGTCAGTTTGCTCGCGGATCTGGACCCGAAGGGTCTCACGTTTCCCAGAACTGTCGAACAGGCAAAGTTCGACTTTCTCCGCGTGCTCTGAGTAGAGCGCGAAGTTGACGCCCTCGCCGTCCCAGGTTGATCCCAAGGGATAAGGTTGGCCAGGCCAAACGATGGGCTGGGTTTCATTGGACATTTATCTTGAACCTCTTCGACGTACCAGAAAGAAGTTTCTCGGAGCTTAGGATACATCCGTAACGCCGCGGGTTAGGTCGCATTTGCTATTTCGTCCCATCGCTCAGGGCCGCATCGACGCTGAGGAGAGCAAAACGGTGAGTGAAGCGAACGAGGCTCGGAGACAAGCGATGCGCGAGCTTCTGTACCGCAAGGATAGCGAATCGCTGTCCCAGGTACGCCCAGTCAGCAGATCGAATCAATGTCGTTGACCAATGATCATACACTCCCTGCGAGGACGACGCTTTTCTTTGAGCAGTGGGGAGTGGGCTACTTTGAAATTTGTCATCGGACAGGAAATTTAAAAAATGACAGCAGCCCTGCTACCACGGCTCCTATTAGGCCGAGTGGAAATCCGAGGATCACCAATCCTGCACCTCCGGGCATTCCGGGATCACCGTGAATGAGCATGTAAATCCACAGGGGCAGGTAGAGTCCCACAGCAAACCCTATAGCAGAAAATGCTAGAGCAATTAAAATGCGAAGCATCAAACGTGTGTGCTTCACCTGCGCCGCTCTTTCCGCCCTCGGCTGCGCGGAGGCTTCCCAGAAGGCTACCAAATCCTCCACGCTCCACAGTCGATCCGTGACGCCAGCGGCCATCGCCGGGGACCTGCGAAGTGTAGGATGAATCTTGATGAAATTGTAGGCGAAATAATTGAGGGCAGGGGCGGCAGCGTGGTTCGCCAGCTTGCGGCTGAAACCATTCGACAGGGAGCCCACTACCGAGGAGTGGCGAGGCTTCCAAAACCGAGCCGAGTTCATCTAATCACGTTTTTGCGGAGGGAGTCCCTGTCCATGCCCATTGAAGACTACGCGATGATCGGCGACTGCCATACAGCTGGCCTAGTCTCGAGACAGGGTTCGATCGATTGGCTCTGTCTTCCGCACTTTGATTCGGGTGCCTGTTTTGCGGCACTGCTCGGAACTGCCGAACACGGGCATTGGTCGATCTCACCGGCTGAGCCGATCCGAAGCATTCGCCGCCAGTATCGGGACGGAACTCTGATTCTGGAGACTGAGTTTGAGACCGAAAGCGGATCGGCGAAGCTTATCGACTGCATGATGTCGCGCCAGGAGATGCCTGAGCTTCTGCGCGTTGTCGTCGGCACCCGAGGGCAGGTCCCGATGAAGTTGGAACTGGTGATTCGATTCGATTACGGGTCTGTGGTGCCCTGGGTTCGGCGGATCGAAAACGGGATTTCGGCCATTGCCGGTCCAGACATGATCCGGCTGCGGGCGGATGTGCCGCTTCACAGTGAAAATATGAAGAGTGAGGCGAAGTTCACCGTTGCGGAAGGACAAAAGGTTGCGTTTGATCTGACCTGGTATCCCTCACACCAGCATGAGCCTGTGCCGGTGAACGTTGACGAGGCGATTCAGAACACGGAAAAATGGTGGCGGGAGTGGTCGGATCGCTGTGCTTATCAGGGCGAATGGCGGGACGCAGTGCTGCGCTCGCTGATCACGCTAAAAGCCCTGACATTTCTGCCCACGGGCGGGATCGTAGCAGCGCCGACGACTTCATTGCCTGAACAGTTGGGGGGCGTGCGGAATTGGGACTACCGGTTTTGCTGGGTGCGAGATGCGACCCTGACCTTGCAAGCGCTCGTCAAGGCCGGATATTTAGAAGAGGCGCGAGAGTGGCGGGAATGGCTTCTACGCGCTGTCGCTGGCAGCCCTTCCGAACTTAGCATCGTTTATGGCCTTCGGGGCGAACGCAGGCTCACAGAACTGGAACTGCCCTGGCTGCCGGGATATGAAAAATCTGTCCCCGTCCGAACCGGGAACGCCGCTTATCAACAATATCAACTGGATATCTTTGGGGAGGTGACCAACACGCTTTTTCAGGCGCGCGAAGCCGGGCTGGGACCGCCCCAGCATGCGCGTCACGAAGTCGCCCTGGCGATGCTGGAATTCCTGGAGACGGGCTGGGAGCGACCCGATGACGGCATTTGGGAGGTGCGCGGTGCACCTCGGCATTTCGTCCACTCGAAGATGATGGCGTGGGTCGCTGTCGATCGCCTGATCAAAATGGCGGAACTGGGCCGGTTCGCCGTAGATCTCCCCCGATGGAAAAAACTTCGTGGTGCCATTCATGAGCAGGTTTGCCGGAAGGGCTTCGATGCGAATATGAATTCCTTTGTGCAGTATTACGGAGGCAAACACCTCGATGCCAGCATCCTGATGATGCCGCTGGTTGGCTTTCTTCCGCCGGACGATGCCCGTGTGATCGGCACGGTAAAAGCCATCGAAACCCATCTCATGGAGAATGGCTTTGTCGGACGGTACACGCAAGATCCTGCCGTAGACGGTATACCCCATGGAGAAGGAACTTTTCTACCCTGCTCGTTCTGGTTGGCAGACAATTACGAGTTGCAAGGCCGCCATCCAGACGCAGTGCGGATGTTCGAACGGCTGTTGGACATTCGCAACGATGTTGGTCTTCTATCCGAAGAATATGATCCAACGGCAAAACGCCAGTTAGGAAATTTTCCTCAGGCGTTTTCTCACGTTGGCTTGGTAAACACAGCCTTCAATCTGACCCGGCGATCAAGCCGGCCTACTGGGCGCGCGAGTGACGCAACCGATCCGCGCTGAGTCTGCCGTTGAGCGCAGTTAACGAAAAACCGGGAGGAACCACCGTTACTTCGTACTGGTCTGCCCCGTATTCGGAGTCGACGCCCTATGTAGACGCATTGCCATGGCACCAGGTATCGCGATAAAGAGGCAAAGCACCGTACCCAGGGCAGCACGAAAGACTGCCCTGAATGCCCATTCGGGCCTCTGTGGCTGGCCTCTCTGCAGTTCAAAAAGAATGGCTACCAGAATTAGCCGGATCAGCATTCCGATAGCGCCTGTGCTGTCATTCAGCGGATCCCCATTGTGGATGTGGGTCGTCACAGCGCCAAACATGTCTATCGTCAGTCCGAACCATGCGGGGATACGGGCCCATGGCAGGAGCAGTCCCATCGCCCCAAAAATCTCGGCGATGACGATGAACTTGAGAAAGGCAACGGAATATCCAGACTGCGTGAAGAAATCGGTCATCGCCAGCATCGAGAAACCTTTACCAACTCCTGCGAGAGCGAAGGTGAAGGCGAGTGCAAGACAAAACGCTTCCAGGATAGAACGTTCTGACAACCAAGGTCGAGGTGCATGGCGTCGCGTCGCCAATCCAAACGCGGCTCCGAACAGAAGACCAAGAAGATCTCCGACAAAACGCGGCCCGGTGCTGGCGAATCCGTTATGTGGAGCAATAATTGTCCATGCAAAGCCAACCGTTCGCAAAATCAATAGTCCTGCGTGATGGCGTAGTAGATCCGGCCTAATCGAGCAGATGGGACGTCAGCCGTCGCCTTACTAAAGAGTGCTCCCACCGCGAATCCGGCAATCAGCACCGCCAGCATATAGTCCACTCGATAGAACACGGTTCTAATCTCCTCCGAACCTTATTGCCTCATCGATCTGAGGTCGCGCTGACACGCTACTCTGCCTACCCGAGCCGGGTGTTCGGATATCGCTGGTCGGTCATCTCACCGCCCAAACTGACGCAGGGTGAATGTCGTCACGCCAAACTCCAGTGGTCACCGCCGCGGCAGGCGAAAGCGTCATCGCCGGCATCTGAGCGAATAGCGCGCCACAAGACCCTCCAAAGTGATCGACTGCACGATGAAACACGCAATGCGAAAGAGAGGGCGAGGTTGCGGCATACGCTACCGATGCCGGGCACGATCAAAAACGTGAGCAAAACTACATGTTCAAATATGCGACCTGTTGACACGTGTGGTCCAGAATCCGTTGTCGCTGGCTGAACTTCGAGACGAGAACAGCGCATGGCATTATGGACGGCCCTTTGATTTGCAGGTTATCAACGATCAGAAATATTTATGAGCGAGTACCACCGCGAGAACTTCCTCGGCATGGGTACGACTCGCTTGCATAAAGCTCCTCCTCGGATACCCCTACTCTGGTTTGCGCTTCAGCGGCTTGCCGATCGCGAGCAGAAAGATGGCACTCTTGCCTTTCGCATGCGGCGAAAAGAAGTTAATCACGTCATCGTCGAAGAAGGTTAGCCCGGTTGCACCCAGGCGCTGGGCATACGCAGCCAGGTACATCCTCCCGCCGATTGCGCCGGCCTCCAGCTGGACGGCTCGGTAGCCGCGGTTCCCGTATCGCTCCAGGATGCGTTTCAAATCGGCCAGAAAGAAGATGTCCACAGAGGCGTCTGCCGGCAGCTCCTGCCCCAGACCAAGATGGTGGGCCTCGGCGCGGAATTCCCCTGCCTTCAAAAGCTCTAGGGCATTCTGCTCACGCCGGAAGAAGTAAGCACCCGGCTTGAGCCCCTGTACCGCATGCACGATCAGGTAAAGATCGTTGAGCTGCGCGCCGGGGGGCTCAAGGAAGTCGGCCGGAAGACCGCGCGTGGCGCAACCGACAATGGTTGAGAGTTGGGGCAGTGTAATCGATGCACTCTTATCGAACGCTCGGGTAGATCCGCGGCGCAGGATCACCTGCTCGATCGTGTCCTTCGGCTGTACTTCTTCCGGCAGTCGCTCGAAGAGAACTGTCTCGCCTGCAGGGGCGGAAGATGGGAAGGAAGATGGGAACACCACCTGTTGCTTCCCGCGCCACTGAGCTACCTCCTCTTGGGACTCAAGCAAAGACGCGTCGTGCATCTCAAGCATGGCGGGATACTCGACCTCACGCTCCGAAAGCGGGATCGTCTCCAGGCCGAGCGCCGGTGCCTCTCTCCGGGCTGGCATCGAACTCTCCGATTTGTGCCCGATCGGTACGAGGCACAAGGAAACCTCGTGCCGCGTATCGAGATCAAGCAGGCGGTTCACTTCGGCGTCCACGAACCCGAGCACGATCTCGGCTGGCAGCCCCGAAGCCGCAGAAACGGCCAACATATTCGCCAGCAGGGTGCCATTGTCCCAACCGAAATGGCGATATGTGCGCGCCTGATACTTCCAGGCGTTCCGCCAGTAGATTCCGGTGCAGATGATCGTCGCGGGCGCATGAGCCATCGCGGGTTCCATCGCCGACGCCTGAGCCAGGTTTCTGCGAAAGTCACCTTTTCGCAGAAGCCATAGCGATACATCCGCCGGATTGAAGTGATACACGCCGGCATCCAGGGCAGGGAGGTCGCCAGTCACGACGTACAGCTCGACCTCGTACAGGGCTCCGGTGCAGGCTGCAGCGCGAAAGTAGATTGTTCCGCCTGAATGTTCGCGCTGTTTGGTAATCCCCGCGGAGAAATAGAGAATGCGCGCCAGATCCTGAAGGTCAGGGACAGAATCAGCCCGCAACGAAGGCGCCGGCTCTGAGATCGCGGAGAGCGCGGCCACCCCTGTATGTGGCAGGTCCCGCGGCAGCGGAAGCGGCTCTATCGTCGGATAGATTTTGAAAGGCTGCGGCCGATTCGCCCAGTCGAGGAAGTGAGGATTGTTACGAATACTCCAGAAGGAGTGCTTCGTGCCATCGTGATACTTCCAAGTCGCCTGTAAGTCGCGGTTGTTCATCGGTCACTCCGTCAGACTAGCACCTGTAGTGATCGCGGGCGCAAGCAATGAACCTGCGACTGAGGATTATGCCTGGATTACGGGTGAGCACCCAACCGATAAGGTAAGACTTCCCGTCCATCCAACCTACCTACCATGGTTTCGTCACCGAGGGATGTTTCTGGTATGGACCGTTGCAGGTATAGAGCCACTGGCTTCGGTCCTTGAGCGCGGACATCTCCCACGTTGTCCCGAAACTGGTAGAAAGGCGCGCCTAGCCCCCTGGCATTTCGTGGATCAACGCTTTCCGAAGAGAGCCCCATTCGCACTCGACGAAGTCCCCGTGCCGCCCTTATGACGGATCTCTTCAGCTCATTCGTTGCTGCCCCGCACCGAATCCAGAAGTGCCCGCAAACCCAGTTGAAAACGGTCTGGCATTGGGGGCATGCGTCCTTTGCCAAAGGCCTCCTTGAGCCGGGGAAAGGCCCCCGTCGCCAGTTCTGCTCTGGCGACCTTCAGATCGACTTTCGAGTCCCTGGTAGCTTCGCGAAGGGCATATCCGAAGACGAAGTCATCGATGATTGCAAGCAGAGCAAGCTTTTCTCTCGTGGTCATGGTTGTCCTGGCAAGAGCCTGCAGGCATTGTTCCATGTGGCGCATCGCGTTAACGCCGGGGGGAGCCGACAACATGGAGGAGAGCGCCCAGGGGTGCCGCAGGAAGACATCTCGTGTCCGGGTTGCGATGACGGTCAGTGCCTCGCGCCAGTTGCGGGGCAGGGACGGCATCAGCACTTCACCCATCAGCAAGTCGTCCATGGCAGCAATCAGGTCGGCCTTGGTCCTAACGTAGTAATAGAGGCTCATCGTACCGACACCCATTTCCTGGGCGACCCGCCGCATGGAAACGGATGCGAAGCCTTCAGCGTCGGCAATTGCCAGGGCCGCGTCGGCAATCTTTTCACGGCTCAGTGGGGAGGGGCTTGACATTCGTACACTGTACCATTAATCTATTCGTACAATGTACGACACGCAGGTGGTTATTGTTGGCGCTGGACCGACCGGCTTAACACTTGGCATCGAACTTGCGCGGCGTTCCGTCTCTTTTCGTCTGATTGACGCGGCGGAAGGGCCCTTCCGTGGTTCGCGGGGAAAAGGGATTCAACCACGCACGCTGGAGGTCTTCGAGGACCTCGGGATCATTGCGGCGATCCTCAAAGCTGGAGTGCCGTATCCGGGATTCCGCGTACATATAGGCCCGCTTTCCCTGCGGCTTGGACCGATGGGCGGACGCAAGCAAGCGACAGAGGGCGTGCCCTATCCGAATCTCTGGTTGGTTCCGCAATATCGCGCGGAGGAGATCCTGAGAGATCGGCTAGCACAGCTGGATGCGCAGGTTGAGTTTGGCACCGCATTCGAGCGCGTGTCGCCGGACAATCGTGGCGTTCGGGTCCATCTCTCTAGCGGAGAGTTGGTGACCGCGGAATACCTTGTTGGCTGTGATGGCGGCCACAGCGCGGTCCGCAAGGCGCTTGGATTGGCCTTACGCGGAGACACTCTCCGCATCGAGGCCGCGTTCGTTGCCGATGTCAACCTCGAGGAACTGGACCACACAGATTGGCATGTATGGCCCTTCGCAAAAGGAGGTTCCATCGCCCTTTGTCCGCTCCCGGACGCTTCACTTTTTCAACTGATGTCGCCTAGGAAGGCGCTCAGCCTCGTAAGTGTCGAGCAGTGACTCAGGACCTCCGCGAAGAACGTGCGCCAGTTTCCACCCCAGGTTGTAAGCGTCCTGAACTCCGGTGTTCAATCCTTGGCCGCCAGTGGTCGCCTCAATCGGTACCCAACGTGTTACGAGTTACGCAGGCGAACCCACGCATGTTGTTGATAGCTCAGCAACCGATTTGGAGCACTCGTAAAGCATTCGAAAGGCCACATCGTGAATCCGGTTCAAGCGACCCGATCCTACGGAGGCAGTCAACTTTTCGCAAGGGTTAGGTCGGCGCGGTCGAGCACAAAGGAGAGATTTCATGAGAGCAGGAATCATCACAGCAGTCGCCAAGTTGCCCGTCTATGGCGACTTTGACGAACCCGTTGCCGGCGATGGACAGGAACTCATCACCGTCAGCGCTTCCGCGCTGAGTCAGTTCAGCAAGTCCCGATCTTCGGGCTCCCATTACAGTTCAAGCGGAAAGTTTCCGTCCGTGGCAGGCGCCGACGGTGTCGGGCGCACTGCGGACGGACGGCGGGTGTACTTCGTCCTGCCGGAAGCGCCTTACGGAGCGCTCGCCGAAAAGCCTCTCGTTCGTTCGAAGCAGTGCATTGCAGTTCCCGACGACCTCGATGACGTTACTGCGGCCGCCATCGCCAACCCCGGTATGTCGGCTTGGGCTGCCTTGCTAGAGCGTGCTCACCTGCAGCGCGGAAACACGGTCCTCGTCAATGGCGCAACGGGAACTGCGGGCAGGCTCGCAGTTCAACTTGCAAAATATCTTGGTGCAAGCAAAGTCATCGCCACAGGCCGCAATGAAAGCGAACTCAAAGGACTGTCATCTCTAGGAGCGGACGTCATGATCCCGTTCACGCTGGGTACCGCCCATCCGCTTGGAGCGAAGCATTACGAGCAAGCCTTGATTGCAGAGTTCGCTCACGGTGTCGACGTCGTAATTGATTATCTTTGGGGTGCTAGCGCAAAGACCATAATCGTGGCGATTGCGAAAGCGGTGGAAGACGCAAAACCTGTCTGCTTCGTGCATGTTGGCGGAGCCAGTCGCGAGGAGAACATCGAACTCCCGGGCGCTGCGCTGCGTTCGTCCGCTATTCAGTTGATGGGTAGCGGAGTCAAGAGCGTCCCTTTCCCGAATCTACTCGACTCGATCAGGAATGTTTTTGATGCCGTGGTACCTGCCAAACTGCAGATCGCGACAAAGACCGTGGCGCTCTCAACCATTGAAGAGATCTGGGACAGCGCGCCTGGAAAACCACGCACCGTCTTCCGAATTCCGTAGGTCTCCGATATCCGCCCTCGGCCCTCTACAACGAGGGCTGGGCGGTAATTGAGATGTCCAGGGCATTGCTTGTGCCGAAAGTTCTCCGCGGCACTTGTGGGGACGACCTGGAGCTCCCATGAGATTCGGGATCGCCCACTGGTCTGGGCGACGAGTTCTGAGCTGATCGTGGAATCCATTTCGCGCACGGCAAAGTGGAGTGCGCCGCTCCCCCAAGGATTGGCATTCGGTGTTGACAAAACCTCTCATTGGAAACTTCGCCGAGGCGTATATTCGCGACATGGGACGCCAATTTTCCCACCTGCTAGGGACGACCGGAATGCTGCTTACTATGTTGCTCTGGTTTTCTCTGCTCAATCCGCAAAAGGCCGACCATCTCGTAGACAGTCTCGCCGGGTCCCAACACGAATACAAGATCGTCTTAGGTGCAGCCCTATTATCTACGGTGTTTTCTTTCATTGCCGCGATTCGCGGTTCCAAATGGTGGTATGTCGGGATGGCTTTGTCGTCGGCAACGCTGGCATTTTTTACTTACAGTCTCTCGGCTTGGTCTTAGTGCTCGCAGCCGAGAGAGCTTCCGAGTTTCGGCCTATCCCTTTAGGTGCCAGTGGCTGTCAGCCGGAAGGAACCGGACTCAACGCATGCGAGTGGAAAAAAAAGCGCGACGACGAGGAGCAAGCTTCAGCGTGCCATAGGCTTGTGCAGTCTCGGTCGTGAACCCGCACGCAGCGAGTTGAGTCCGGAGTGCAGCAGTGTCGAAAAGCCGTATTCGGTGAACTTCGCATCCCCGCCTGTAGAACTGGCCGACCCGCCGGAAGGTTTCGATGTTTCTGACCAGCGCCCGCGAGCCCTGATCCTCCTCGGTCTCGGCCAATACGGCCCAATCCTTGCCTGAGTTCCAATACCGGCCTGCCAGTGAGGGCCCGCCGAGTTCGATCACATCGAAAATGAGCATCCCGCCATCTGGCAGAACGTCAGACGCTGCGCGAAAGAAACTCTCGACCAGAGTGTCGGCATCCGAACCGTCGGCGTGGTACGTCAGTGGCTCCCCCAACGCAACCATGGCCTCGCAAGCGGGAATCTGGGTCTCATAAACTGACCCATGGAGAAAGTGCGCTCTCGGAATGGCGGTCCGCGCAATCGCCAAAAGCTCAGCGGAAGTGTCGATTCCCGTGACCTCAAAACCGGCCTCCACAAGCGCTGCGCTTAAGGGCCCGGCTCCGCAGCCAACGTCCACAACCCTGCGAATCTGTGCCGCAGCACACTTAAGCAGCCGGATGATTTCAGGCGCAGCACCTTGTGCAAGATTTCCGAAAGCCGCAGCCTGGATGTGTGCCAGATCCTGCTTGTAAAGCGGCTCCATAGAAAGGACAGTCTATCGCGTTGACGGCCGGAGCTTCGAGGGAGCCTCAACCGCACATGATCGCCCACTCCTGACCCAATGGTGAACGGCGGGGCTGGCCACCTTTTGCACGGCGAGGCTGCCCCACCGGGCCGGGGACTCGCATGCGGACAGGCGCTGACGCGTAGAAGAACATCCTCGCAGATGTGAGGCGGTCCATGATCGCAAACCCTCATACCATCACTAGATTTCCCGCAATGCAACTTAGCGGGAGTATGTTCTTCGCAATAGGATTTTGTGGGCGCCAAATGTAAGGGCGGCCAACCGGTTATCGATCGGGGTGTTCAGCCCTGGCAGCTCTTGGTCTCCGTGCCGCGAGGGTTCGCGAGATTGCGAAAGCCGCAGTCGTATAGATCGAGATCCCCTTTCATCGAGGAGAGAACGCATGGGACTACGCATTGTGCCTTGGGAGTTCCTGCTGTTTGCGGTCCTCACCAAAGAGCGCACAGCGGACCAAGCCGCACATTTATTCTACGTTCCAGCCGCTGACGTTCACTGTCGCCTCAGCGGTTCCGAGTTCACTTGTGCGGTAGGTGGCGCTTACTTCGCGCTTCTCCCCGGGAAGCAGAGAGATGTAGTTGTCTTCCCAGACTACTGGCAGGAGCTCTTCGTCCCGGGGGCCTTTGTTGACTTTTAGGCGGACGAAAAATGCCAGACTCTTGCTCGGATTTTCTACCGTGACGTGGGTAATGGACTCCTCGCCTTTGCGCTCGGTGCGGTGGGTAGCGTTAAGCTGTACCCTGGGAAGTTGCGCGAGAGCCGTGTAGTCGGCGAAGGATTCGGTTGGCGTCATCCACCAGGTGGACTTTTTCCAGTCAAGAGTTTCGGGTTTGGTGGAGAGCCAGTAGAAGTTAGAGCCTACCAGTTTGCCGGTGGAGTTTGCCAGCCGCAACGCTACGAAGTACACGGGGCTTAGGCCATCCACGTTAGGCAACGTGAATATTTTGGCCGTGCTGTCGGCGGCAGCGTCGAGGGAGTCCTCGCGGGAGAACTTCTCGGTCATGTCTAGGTTGTAGATCTTCGTGGTGAGCTTCAAGCCGTGGACGTCATCATATTGGCTGCTGACGACCCAGATGGAACGGTCGTCGTAGCCATAGACCGGGTGCAGCGCTTCCAGGGCGCGCTTGGCGCCGAAGTAGCCACCGGCGGGGCGGAGGTAATAGTCGTAGAGGTGCCAGATCATCGAAGGCCAGCCGTTGTTCAGCATCCACTGGATCACGCCCGTGGACCGGTATTTGTTCCGGCTGTAGGCTTCGTACATGGCGCGCACACCTTCGTAGGTTTGCAGTTGCGACTTGGAGGCGAAGTCCTCCACGCTGTCGGATTTGCCATAGCGGTGGGCAAGCGCATCGCTGAAGACCTGGATGGTTTTGAATTCTCCGCCGCCGGCGTGGTAGTTCCATACCCCGTCGATGGGCCACAGGTGGTCTTGACCCACCATGGCGCGAATACTTTCGAGGGGCGGGACGGCAGGTCCCATGCTGGTTTCGCTGTTGAAGCCGTAGGCGCCGCCGCAGCCGCCGGGGTTGCACTGTTTGCGGTTAGACTGGCCTTGCAGAGTGTCTTCCTCCCAATAGCTGGGGGCTACGTACTCGTAGGGTCCCGTCATTTTGACGCCGCTGTTTCCGGTGACCTTGGTGGCATTGCCAGTGGCCGAGGAGACTACGGGATTCGGCCATAGAAGCTGTTTTTCAATGTCCAGATACATCTGCTCGACGTCGGGCGGGGGTGGGTTGTCGCTGCCGTTCAGCCACATGACCAGGCTGGGGTGGCTGCGCAGCCGGTAGATCTGATCGCGCAGGGATTGCTGCGCGATTTCAAAATCCTGCGGCTTCCAGCTCTTCCAGCGTTCCCAGAAGTCGCAGCAGCACCAGCCGGCCATGACCAGAATTCCCTCGTGGTCTGCGAGATCGAAGAATTCCTGGGTTTCGAGCTTGCCTTCGAGGCGGATCGTGTTGAGCCCCATATCGCGCACATAACGAAATTCGTCGCGCAGACGCCGCGAGTTCTCGCGGAGCATCAGGTCGGGAGTCCAGCCGCCGCCGCGGATGAGGATGTTCTTGCCGTTAACCTGAAACTGGCGGCCGCCCGTTGAATTGATTTCCGAGGTTACTTGGCGAATGCCAAATTCGGTTTCGCTGCGATCGCTCAAGGCACCACCGACATAAAACTCCATGGTGAGTGGGTAAAAGTTCTGTTCGCCCATTTGCGAGGGCCACCAAAGGCGCGGGTTCGCGACCACGAGTTGCCGATACTCAGCCGGAGTGAACGTGAAGTCTCTGGTTTCGTGGGGATTCAGTTTTACGGCTGCGTCGAACGTTACATCTCCGATTCGCCCTTTGAGGACTCCGCTGACAGGGTCAGCGCTGCTGTTTTTTAGTTGTGCCGTCACGCTAAGTTCGGCGCGATCATTCGCTGGCGGATTGAGTTTGGAAACAACCGTGGGATAGCGGAGGGCGACCGGGCCGCTGGTGGTGAGGTAGACTTCGCGCCACAGGCCCATGTTTTTGTCGGGAGGCGCGGGATTCCAGTCGACGAAGGTGATGGCGAGATCCTTCTCGGTGGGGGCGAAGACCTGTACCGCGAGAACATTTTCGCCGTCGGGTTTCAGAGTGCCGGTGACGCTCAATTCGTAGGTGCGCCAGGCTCCGGCGATGTCGTGGGAGTTGGCGATCTGTTTTCCGTTGAGCCAAACGTTGGCGCGGTAGTTGATGCCTTTGAAATTCAGCCAGACGGTTTTGCCGGCATAGGAAGCAGGCGCGGCAAACTGATTGCGATACCACCAGGAGACCGCGTAGGGGCTGTCGGGCTGCATCGCAGTGTTAGAAAAATTTGCGCCGATGGGATACGTCACGCCGGGGAACTGGCGGAGGTTTGTGGCGAAGAATGGATCGGGGAGGGTTTTGTCCTCTACCAGCGCCGCGACAACTGTGGTGGGAACGGTGGCGTTGTGCCATCCCTTGGGAACGAAGGCCGCGGTGGAAACAATCTCGCCCTTGGCTTCGACTTTGGCGGAGGATTCGAGCGTCCAGTGGTCGCGGAGAATAAGTTTTTCCGTAGATGTGCTTTGGTCCGATGAGTTGGAGGCGGCGGGGTTAGCCGCCAGGAGGTGCGAACCGAGAATGGACACCACGAAAAATTGCGCCAACAGGCGCCGGGGGAAAGCCAGCCGTCTTGCGCGATTCATTTTGCTCCCTTTGGGATACATTTCCTTGGACCTTGGTCCGGGAGAATATGGATAACACGTCTACTGATACGTTTCAATAGAGCGGGAAGACATATCGGCACGTAGCGGCAGGCTGAAGGCAGCATGGGCGAAATGGCTACGGTGCCCTGCGCGGCGGATGGATGGCCTTCACCCGGCCAAACGGGGATGCCAAGAGTTAGCCCGAACGCTCACCGGCGGTCAAGCTGATAATACGTGAATGATCGATTTCGAACGTTGCGACTTCCACGTGAAGCTTATGTGCTGCTTTCAGAATTCCACGAATCGCGAATTTGCATTCGATCATCGAAAATAAAGACTAGGGAGCTTTGATCATGCAACTTCACTGGAAGAAACTCGAACAGGAAGTGTCGGAGTGGCAGCACGTTTCGGTTCAACCACATCGCTTTGGCGGGGTGGAATTTCAGTTCGGAGATGCTGAGGTCGGGCACGTCCATACGAATGGCATCGTTGACATACCCTTCCCGCGTTCTATACACGATTCCCTGTTGGCAGACGATCTCGCTGAAGAGCATCACTGGGTTCCGAACTCAGGCTGGATCACATTTCAGCGCAGTGAAGAAGACCTCAGCCATGCCCTCTGGCTCATGCGGCTGTCGTACCTCCGCTACGCACTGAAGACGAGCAGCGAGCCTCGGAAGGTATTTGAGCAGGAGAGTGAACGATTGCGCTTGAGACCTCGCTTCAAATCCTTGCTCGAGCCGTTCGTTCCAAAGACTGCTGAACAAGTTTCGGCTGAGCCAATCCCAGCGTAGTGCGGGCGAAGGGGTCGCCGAACCCAACCCGAACTTTGAATTGCCGAAAGGTAGAGCATCTTGGCCGCAAGAATTCTCATGGTTCTGAGTGCGAGCATTATCTTTACGCTCGGAGTCGTCCACCTCGTGTATACGTTCTGGGGGTCAAACCTCACGCCCCGCGACCCCTCGCTCGAAATCAGCATGAGCCAAATTTCACCTGTCATTACGAAAGAAACAACAATGTGGCGGGCTTGGGTGGGCTTCAATGCCAGCCACAGCATGGGACTTATTTTGTTCGGCTTGGTTTTCGGTTTTCTCGCAGTGGCTCACGGCCAACTCCTCTTTAAGTCACCATTCCTGCTCGTTGTCGGGCTGGCGATCCTTGGTGGTTTTGTTGTGCTCTGCAAGGTTTATTTTTTCAGTGTGCCTCTCACAGGCGTCTGCATTTCTTTGGCCTGTTATGTCGCCAGCATTGCGCTATCGCGAGTCTAAAAATGGCTGCCATCGCAGTACGATCTTACGGTCATTTGGCAAGTGGGCCGGGATGTATGCCTTCGCCAAGGACAAAGCTTGATCCCACGCTGCCCACAACCGCCGATGCTCGTGGCAAGCCGAGGCGCTCCCGAATGTGAAAGACGGCTTCGATGCCGGTGCAATGTGCGCCCATAAGATTCGCCACCTTGAACTCTTTCATCTTGTCCGCAGTCCAATCCAGTTGCTGATCTGTCGCCGGGAAGAGGTGCAGTCCGCCGATGACTGCCTCAACTGGCTCGTTGGGAAATTCCTGCCGGGCAAACGTGAGGATGTTGATGATTCCTGCGTGCCCGCAGCCCGTGACCACGACCAATCCTTCCGGCGTGTTGAGCACCAGCGATTGATCTTCGGGGATCGTGTCCTCGACCAATCCCGCTGGGCTCTGCACTTTTCCAGTGACGCTCCAGTTGCGTTCCGGATACTTGCGGGGACCGGGCCTGTTAGCCACGCGCCGGGAAAGATTTCTGCCGACTCATCATGTTCGATGAACTTTCCCCCAGTTGCTTCGTACTCCTTCCTTAACGCGATCATGCGATTATCTTCACCCTCGGGCGCAGGTCTGCTGTAGAAAATACCGTGTGCGACATGTACCACGGAAAGCGCTGCGGGATTCTTTTTCATCATCTCTTTGCGAAGGGTCATCAACCCACTGACATGATCCCAGTGGTTGTGCGTCAGAATTACTTCTCTAACGTCGGACAAGTCGATTCTTAAGTCGCGCGCATTTTGCAGCACGGTATCGGGATGGGCTCCCGTATCCAGCAGAACCCGATGACCATCGGCCTCGATCAGTGCCGAAAATCCCCACTCGCCTAGCCCGGTTGTACTGCCCACCAGCATCGTTGATAGTAGGGTCACCTTGAGGGCGTGAATCCGCACGGGTGTGTTCTGGATGCTCGCGGCTGGAGTGTCTTGAGCCTCGGCAAGTGACACGTTGATATGCGGAAGCGAAAGCGCAATCAGTAACGCAGAAATGTGTATTCGGCGAAGGCTCGAAAGCTTGCACATTTGTGACACTCCATCCATGGATGTTTGAGATATAGCTCCGTCGAAACCGCGAGCAAGGCATTATAGTATCGCCGTTTCGGCCGGCAGTCGCGACCCGGCTACGCTGCCGCAGTTCCAGTCCATCGCTTCGCAGATGGGACAATCGGCAGAAACACTCAGCAGAAATTACTTTCCGGTACTAAGTATTTGTTATTGATCGGCCGATTTCCCGACGATTCGGAGCCTTTAGAACGATGGGGTAGTCCAGGGCCATCCCGGAGAAGATCGGGGGCTGTACGGGGCTGGCATTCGCGGAATGTAATAGATCAATTTTGCGGAGGTTCGGCCCTGCTGCTCCCTCAGCGTTTGCCCGTCACTCAGGACTTGGATTTGGTATAAGAGGCACTGGGAAGGGAAGCATCGAATGACTACGGCTCAAGTTCTGGAGACTCCCGCCCAAGCTCGGATTGTGAAGGATGAGGTGACGGGTTGCTGCATCGCCGGAGGCGGACCTGCCGGTGCAATGCTCGCGCTGCTGCTGGCCAGGCGAGGTGTACGCGTTGCGCTGCTCGAGATGCACCACGATTTCGACCGCGAATTCCGTGGCGACACGGTTCATCCCTCGACGCTTGAGATCCTCGATCAGCTTGGGCTGGCAGAGCGCGTCCACGAACTGTGCAGCAACAGGATTTCAGCGCCCACGCTGCTCACCACCCGCGGTCCCTTCACGCCTTTCGATTTCAGCCGCCTGAAGACGAAATACCGCTACATCCTGATGGTCCACCAGAAGGACCTGCTGGGGCTGCTGACGCAGGAAGCGAAAAAACACCCCGGTTTTCAGCTCTTGATGGGCGCGAACGTCACTGATCTGATTCGAGAGGACGGCGTGGTTCGTGGCGTGCGATATCAAACAAACGGCGGGATTCATGAATTGCGTGCGGTGCTGACCGTGGGCGCCGATGGCCGGTTCTCTCGCGTGCGGCATCTGGCGGGAATCCAGCCGGTGGGCACCTCACCGCCGATGGATGTGTTGTGGTTCCGGTTGCCGCATGTTCCTGGAGAGATCAACGTGCCGGGTGGCGCGTTCGGTGGATTTGCCCGCGGACATATCCTCGGCGGCTTCGATCGCAAGGATTATTGGCAAGTCGCCTTCGTGATCGCAAAGGGTTCTTATCAATCACTGCGCACAGAAGGAACCGAAGGGTTGCGGAGGCGGATTGTTGAAATCGAACCCCGCCTGGCGAAGAATGTGGAATCGCTTACTGACTGGCACCAGGTGTCACCACTTTCGGTCGAGTCGAGTCGCTGTAGGCGCTGGTACGAGCCCGGCTTACTGTTGATCGGCGACGCGGCGCACGCGATGTCGCCCGTCGGGGGCGTCGGAATCAACTATGCGGTTCAGGACGCCGTCGTGGCGGCGAACGTGCTCACCAAGCCCCTGCTCGATGGCCACGTCCCGACCGACCAGCTTCGCACCATTCAACGCAAACGCGAATGGGCGGTAAGGATTATTCAAGCCTTTCAAACCCAGCTCCAGAAGCGGGTGATCGCAAAGGCGCTTCGGGCTCAGGAGCAAACAGCCTTGGCCATCCCGTGGTATATCCGCGCTTTTACCCGAATTCCATTCCTGCGCGATATCCCGCCACGGATGATGGCTTTGGGCGTGGTCCGCGTTCGCATCGAGAATTGAAGTTGCATGCGCGAGTTCGGCCAGCGACCGACAATCCACCCGGAACTCGGGAATTAAGCTCGATTTCGCTGGTCAATGAGTGCGTTGACTTGAAGTCATCGTTCGAGAATCCACGGTCTGCTTCATCGGTTGACAATCGATAGTCGAATATCTACTATCGCTGCCAGATCGAGGGTAGAATGTCTTCTATGGTGAAACAAGGGCAGCAACGGGTCGGGCTTCTCCAGGGAACGCTCGACATGCTCATCTTGAGGACGCTTCTCTATGGACCGGCTCACGGTCACCAGATCGGGAAGCACATTCAGAGGACGACGAATGAATTCTTGCAGATGCAGCACGGTTCGCTTTACCCCGCGCTGCATCGCCTGGAGCGAAGAGGGTGGGTCATCTCCCAATGGGAGACTGCGCCGGACCGAAATCGGGAATTCAAATACTACCGGTTAACTACCAAAGGCAGAAAGCAGCTCGTGGCCGAGGAATCGCACTGGAAGCGGATGGCTGAAGCTGTAGCGCGCGTGATGTGGCCGGCGGTCGAGGAGCACTGACATGAACTGGTGGCAGATCAAGAAGAGAGATTCGGACCTCGAGCGGGAGCTGCGTTCCGACCTGGAATTGGAGGAAGAGGAGCAACGCGAAGGTGGCATTTCGGAAGAAGAGGCTCGCTACGCGGCCTTGCGCGCCTTCGGCAATCCTACGCTTATTCGTGAACAGACTCGCGCCATTTGGTCCTGGAACTGGCTAGAATCCCTCGCACGCGATCTGCACTTTAGTCTGCGCACGCTTCGTCACACCCCTGGTTTTACGGTCATCGCCATCTTGGTAATGGCGCTGGGCATTGGCGCCAACGTTGCCCTGTTCACGGTAGTGCGTGGCGTTTTGCTCAAGCCCTTGCCCTTCCGAGATCCCGATCGCCTCATGATGCTTTATGAGGCGGGTCTTCATGAAGCCGACAAGGCCAGTTCCAACGTGGTCTCCGGCGGCATGTACGCCGAGTGGAAGAACCAGAACCGCAGCTATCACAGTCTCGCGCTCGCGCAGGGTATCCGGGTCGGGCTTTCCGGTTCCGGCGGGCAATTGCCGGAGAAGCTGAACAGTGCGTTGTTTTCGTGGGATATGCTCCGCACGCTGGGCGTGCAGCCCGCGCTGGGCCGCGATTTTACGCCGGCGGACGACAGCCCCGGAGCCAACGGCACGGTGTTGCTGAGCTGGGGCCTTTGGAAGCGTCGCTTCGGCGGTGACCCTTCCATCCTGAACCAGACGATCGATCTGGACGCCCAGCCGTTCACCGTTATCGGTGTTATGCCGGCCTGGTTCGATTTTCCTGACCCGTCCACACAGCTATGGACACCCGTTTACCACGACAAGCCCGAAGATATGATGCTCTCGTTCAGCAATCACATGTTTCGCGTTGTGGGGCGGCTGAAGCCGGGAGTCAGCGCGTCGCAAGGCGTGGCCGATCTGAGCATCATTTCCGAGCGCATCCACAATGAGCACCTCAACGACCCATTCGTATTTCGAAGCGCCAAGAGCCGCCCCCTGCTGGAGCACATGGTGGGCGAAATCAGGAAGCCGCTCTATGTGCTGCTGGAGGCGACCTTCTGCCTGCTGCTGATCGCTTGCCTCAATGTCGCCAATCTGCTGGTGGCGCGCGCGGCGGCACGGCGCAAAGAGCTGGCGATCCGCACCGCACTGGGCGGAGGCTGGCTACGTCTGATAGGCGAGCGGCTCATGGAGTGCCTGCTGCTTTCAGCTGCCGGCGGCGCACTGGGACTTTTGCTCGCCTTCGCCGCGCTTCATTGGCTGATGCAGACTCGCCACGACATGACCCGCGTCGAATCCATCCACATTGACGGCGTGGTGGCGACGTTTACGATCGGCGTTATCGTGATATGCGCACTGTTTTCCGGACTCATCGCCGCCTTCAGCATCAGCGATAAGCGCATTCTCGGTGTGCTGCATGAGGCATCGCGTTCGGTAGGCGGAAGCAGCGCGCGGGCGACGCTGCGCAAGGTGCTGCTTACGCTCGAAGTCGGACTGACTGTGATCCTGCTCATTGGCGCCGGACTGCTGCTCAAGAGCTATGAACGGCTGCGCTCCTCCGACATGGGTTGCATTACGCAAGACGTGATCACCATGCACCTGGGCCTCCCTGATGCCCGCTATGCGACCCCCGCCCTGCGAGCTAATTTCTACGGCACGCTGCTCGAGCGAGTGCGCACCCTGCCCGGAGTGGACGCGGCAGCCTTTGTGACGTCTGTCCCTGGCCAGGGCTATGGGATGGATTGGACCTTCAGCATCGTGGAGCATCCGCCCTTGCCGCAAGGCAATGGTTTGTCTGCCCTGAGCCGCTGGGCTGATCCGAACTACTTCGGTGCGATGGGCATTCCCATTTTACGCGGACGTACATTTGACGCCGGGAAGCGTTTGGATGCAGCCAACGAAGCCATCATCAGCCAATCTTTCGCTGGCCAGTACTTTCCCGGCGAAGATCCGCTGGGCCGGCACCTACGCGTACGCGGGCAAAATGCCGTCATTGTGGGGATTGTGGGCGACACCCGCTACGCGATCGGCGAAACACCGCGGCCGGTGCAATATTACCCGCTGGATGCCGGCGTCGAGAATGTCGGCACGCTTGTGATTCGCTCCAGCCACGACCTGGAGCAGTTCGTTCTTCCGGTACAGCGCATCGTCTCGCAGATGGACCCCGACCTGCCCGTCTCCGATGTGCTCACCATGAACCAGTTGCTCGGCAAATCGACCCTGGACCAGAGCTTCAACACGGCGCTGCTCGTCGCTTTCGCCACGGTGTCGCTGGTTCTTGCCGCGGTGGGCCTGTTCGGCGTGATGTCGTACATCGCAGCGCAGCGGACGGCCGAAATCGGCATCCGCGTCGCACTGGGCGCAAAGCGCGAACAGGTAATGCGGAAGATGTTGCTGGATGGAATGCGCCCCGCGGTGTTCGGTCTTCTCGTAGGACTCGCAGCAAGCCTGGAAGCCGGCCAACTGATGCGCGACTTGCTCTATGAGATCAAGCCGCTTGATCCGGGGGTTTATGCCGCAGTTGCCGCAACCCTGCTCGCGGTGGCCGCGTTCGCATGTATCGTTCCCGCGTGGCGTGCATCGCGCGTCGATCCGATGCAAGCATTGAGAGCCGAATAGGCTGATATTCCGCGATCGACTGCTGTGCAACTGACCACAAACTAATCGATATCTCATGTCGCCCTTGGGGGCAGATCGAATGCCGGTTGGATGGTGCGCACATACTCCCGTTTTGTTCGAGGCAGCAGCGAACTTACCTACCGAGCAGACTTCCCGGATCCCCAGTGGGCAGTTCGATGCCGCAGCCGGCTTCGAGCATTGCTTCTTAAGTTCGACGGCGTCGGTAAAGACGCGGAGTTGGACACGGGGGCTGACTTCGGCCGGATCGAGTACGCCTACTACCTCATGGCGAAGCAGGCCGGTGTCGATATGTACGGCTGTCGTTTACTCGAAGAGATCAAGCACCACGTGCAGACACTGTGCGCTATGGATCACCTCGACTTCAAGCAACGCGGCACGCACGCTTACGCCCAACTCTTTATGGTGGCGGCGCGACTCGGGTTGGGGGACGCGGCGCTTGACCAGGTGTTTCGGCGAATGGCATTCAATGTTGTGGCGCGCAATTGTGACGACCATACCAAGAACTTCGCTTTCCGTCTGAAACAAAGCGGCGATTGGGAACTGGTGCCAGCCTATGACGTAACTCATGCCTATAACCCGAGAGGCGAATGGACGTACCAGCATCTGATGAGCGTGAACGGCAAATTCGATGACATCACACGTGTAGGACTTTCTTGTCGAAGCCGATCGCTTCGGGGTCAGCCGCCCCACCGAGCAGTTAAGCGAAGTCCGCGCAACCTTGGGCATGTGGTCGATCTTTGCCCAGAAAGCTGGTCTAACCGATTCTGTGTCGGACCGCGTCGCCGCGGACTTCCGTTTACTATAGCCAATTGATCGTGGAAACACGAGGCTCGCGAACGGTATGCCCTTGATACGGCAAGTTGAGCTTTCCGTTCGTCTTGATTGAATGTTATTCTGATGGGAGTTCTCCGCACGATCAGATAGTTGACATGCCGATTTTCCCATCGGTTAGGACATTCGGAACAAAAGTTGTTCGTAAGTCGAGCCGACGTAGCTCAGTTGGTAGAGCAGCCGATTCGTAATCGGCAGGTCAGCGGTTCAAGTCCGCTCGTCGGCTCCATTCTTTCAAGCACTTACGATCAGTTCACCGAGACCTGCTGCACAACTGCTGCACGAGCTATTCTTGCTTCCAGTTGCTTCATGGCGTTGGTCACGACTTCGGGTACCGTCTTGATGTAGCTCCTCTGCGTCGTGCTGACATCCTCGTGCCGCAGAATTGCTTGGATCACCTTGTCCGGCACTCCGAGTTCATGAAGGTTCGTGGCTAGACCGCGACGATATGCGTGCCAGCCTTTCCACTCGATCCCGTTTGCCTTGAACAGGGGCTTGATCACACGGTCAGCGAGGTTGTCCAAATCCAGCGCCCCGCCAATCGTATTCGGGAACATCCAGCCAGAAGCATTCTCTGTTCTTATGGCGTCGAGCACGAACCGAAGAGGCTCGATGATCGGAACGACTCCGGGGTCTTCGTCATCCTCGTGGGTCTTGGTCTCATCCTTAAGGTGAGTCCTCCAGACCGAGCGCCGGATGTTGAGAACTTCCCCATCGTCGTCTTCCCACCATTGCCCTCGAATCTCGCCCTCGCGTAAACCGGCGAATGCCGCCACCCCAATGACTGCCCGGATGACACCCTGAGTAATTTCGGGAGTGTACGGGCCGTCCTCGGTGAGGATGACAATGGGCTCCGTCCCGGAGAAAAGCGCAAGATGCTTTTCTACTTCCTCAAGAGCATAGGCAAGGCGTTTCCGCCCGTGCTTTTTGCCCTTGGGGATCGTGACTCCGGTCATCGGGTTGATGCCGTCGTACACGCCCTCGTTCTTTGCGTGGGTGAAGATGGCGGACATGGAAACCTTGATCCCCTTGTACGTTCCGTGAGACAAGTTTTTTCCATGCTCGTTTTCGAGAGCTTTCATGAGCCGTGATCCGTCAACTGTTCTGAAGTCACGCACTCGCTTACCAACGACGCGATGCCTGATGTGGCAACGCCAAGCATCCTTGTAGCCTTTGACGGTGCTCCTAGCCAGCCTCTTCTCAATCGCGGGGAAATAAATTTTCTCCACGAAATCGACGATGCCGACTCCGGCTCCTGACGTGAAGCCGATCCGGTTGAGCCTATCCATATACTCGTTCTTTAGAGGAATGACCTCACTCTTCTTGGGGTATTCCGCTAGGCCAACTAACCTGTGGGCAACGGGGTTCTTCTTCCCGTGCTCACGGTACCTCACATACCACGCGCCGTGCGATTGAAACAGACTTCCTTGCTGAGTTCTCATCAAATGGTTCCTCCATTTTCGTGAGACCCAGCCTTGCGTTGTTGTGTGTTGTAGCCAGCGCGACGATCCAGCCAAGCGTTCAACTCGGGAGAGCCCCAGCGATACCGCCGATGCTTCCCGAGCCGGAATATTGGGATAGGATCAGAAGTGCGTGAACGCTTGCTTTGATCCACGACCCAAGACTCCTTGACCTTGAGCCGTTGCGCCAGTTCAGCGGATGTTAGCACTTCGTAATCAGTCGGCCTAGGCCCCAATCGCGATGCAGATTTTTCGTGGGAATAGCGACCCGGTACGGCAGGTTCCAGATTGTCAGGGGGAAACGCTACGTTGTGCTGATGCAAGAAAACGCTCCTCGGCACGCGCCGGAGTTTCCGGCATCACGCCGAGGGGAACAGGTAGTGCAAAACTTCTGGGAAGGGTGGAATGGCTTTGACGGCCTTCCAGACGGTACCTCCACTCCCCTACCCTACTTTTCCACTTTTGGACACGTTCCTGTTTCCGTGTCCAAACCGGGGGGATGTCTCCTTGGAGGGAGTATCCCCGGGTAAATTTGAGGATAACCTTATGACCTTCATCGAATCTTGCCCCAAATGCCAGCCCCACGCCACCAAAGAGCAGATGGCGGAGTGCCTCATGGACAACAGCTATCCCCGATGCAGCCCAGCGGCCGCGGCCCAGTGAGTGGCTTCCTTCGCGCCCATTGGCGAAGGCAGCGGGGCGATGAGCAACGACATCAGGATCAGCGAATTTGTTTGCAGCCGCAACCCGCCGCCCCGGCACGTTGCAACGTCTCGATCCACAAACCTCGTTCGGACTCATATTCGGCACCTTTGCAAGACTGTTGAAGGTTAATTCGAGGACTTTCAGAACCCTTTCATGGAGGTGCCGATCACAGCGGTTCTGAGCAGCAATCTTAGGTCGCAAATGAACGATTTGCGGTAAACACTGGCAAAATCGATGTCTACTCAGATTTTGCAAACCCGGTTTTTCGTCGCAAAACGGGCGTCGGCAATTATTTTCTGGAGGAATTACAAAAAATGCACGCGAGGCCACAAGTTCAGGAGATTCTGATCGCCAAGAAAATGAAACGATGGTATTCAATCGCTCGCTGTCCGCTTATCGACCTAAGGTGTAAACCTGCACGCGCACGACGCAACTGTCTGCGCCTGATGGCGAAATACCCTGAGATTGCCGAGGCGCTTAAGCTGACGGTCGTTTCTCTCTACACGTAATGATTCATGGTGAGAAACCCCGGTCACCTCGGTTTTGCCGCAATCCTCTCGATCAATCCAAGCGGTGTGTGGCAGCGCCTAGCGTTTCTTCTTACGGTCCTCCTCCGGACTAGCAGTCGAAACAATCGCCACAGCGCCCGGCGGTCAAAAACGTTCGCCTGTTAGCGCCCCGGAGAGTGTGCAATATTGACCAGCTACTAGAACCGCCCAGCGGGTATTCTGGTGTTAGTTGCAGTAAGCGGAACACGGTCATGGGTTAGCGACTGTACGTCATTCGACCCTCACGACCGGTTCACACTCCGACTGGACTCAACCTATGGGTCCGGCCTCTTTTCTGGACCGACGAACACCCGACTGTTCATTCCTCCTGTTCAGTTTTGGCTTCCCGAAAACGGCTTTAGAGGGATAGAGCGCGTCTCGCCGCCCCTGGCTGGTGAAATAGTGCCGGGAAAGGCTCTGGACTTCGGCGAGTGCACTCCTGCCCAGCCGGGAACTGGATTGCTCCACCCGATGGCAATCGAAGTCGGTTGTTTCTCGGTAACGAAAAGCACAGTTTTCTAGGGATTTCCCTTCGGGCAGCAGGGATGGCGCTACTTCGTTTGAAGGGGTTTTGAGCCTGATTTGGTAAATTGACAATCTCTGAGATATGCGTGGTGCAGTCTTTGCCGCAGTGTTTCCACGATCAGGCCGACCAGCGCATAGGTAGCGGCATTTGCAAGAATAACGAAATAGAAAGACATACCGAAATGGAAATAGGAACCGATAAGCACAACTGGCTGAGTTAAAGAGCCGTGAGTGTACACGATTGGTTCTATCGGATTGGCCTTGCTTCGCATTGCGAAATAAAGTGCCCAACAGGCCGCAACGAGAAAGCCTGCACTCGCCCACATAGCAATTCGGTATTTCATGTTGACGCTCCTGTTGTTCTCTACTTCGCAGCGTTTTCGTGAAGGAGACTGCGAATCTTACTCTCAAAATTGTCCTTGTCCACCACCCCGGCGTGCGACTCGGCAATCTTCCCGTTGCGATCAATCAGCAGAGTGAGAGGCATGTTTATCACACCAAACTGCTCTCCCAAATCGTCATTGCCAATCACGACGGGATAGTTCAGCTTGTGATCTGCAAGGAATGGCTTCACCGATTTCCACCCATCCGCATCCATGGAGACACCGATAGCGGAGGGTCCGGCGTCCCGATATTTGTCTTGGAACTCAATGTACCAAGGAATTTCAGTCTTGCAGCCACCGCACCAAGTTGCCCAAAAATCGAGCAGAACCACTTTTCCCCTGTATGTGGACAATCTGATGGGGGCACCGTTAGTGTCAGCAAGAGAGAAATCGCGAGCGGGTTTGCCCGTGGAAGCAGGAGAGGGTTTGTGAGTACAGGCAGCTAAGAGCAGACACAGTGCTGCGAACACCAACGGGGTAAATGCGCGATGTGGCATTTGAGAACCCCCAGAAGACCTTTTCCATGTAGTTGAATAGAAAGGGAGTTACAAGTTTTCTTGCCGTTTTATGTCGTGCGTGCGAAGTCCACCACTGCACCGGGGCAATCGTAGTTGGCGAAACAGTGCGCCGCGAAAAGGCGCTGGACTTCAGCGGGTGCAACTCCACTGCCCTCCAGTCTGCGTCCGATTCCTGCTCGGCGGGACCTGCGATAAAGTGCTGACTGTTCACTCCAATTAATGTGCAGTTCAAAGTAAGGCGCGTGTTGGCATAGAGTGTTGTATGGAAAACGCGGGGACCATTCAGATCCGGCTTCTCGAAGAAAGCGACCCGCCGAGCATCGCTGCCGCGTTCAAGAAAATGGGGTGGAAAAAGCCTGAGACCCAGTACCAGCGGTACTTGCAAGAACAGATGGCGGGAACTCGGACCTGCTTCGTCTCTATCTTTGACGGGCAGTTCGCCGGGTACGTGACGGTAAACTGGCGACCTACCTATGCCGGATTTGCTAACCTGAACATTCCTGAGATTCAAGACCTCAATGTGCTCACAACATACCGCAGAAAAGGTATCGCAAGTCGCTTACTTGACCGCGCAGAAGGTGAAGCAGCCCGCCGTTCGGGTGTTGTAGGCATCGCAGTCGGACTGCATCCGGGGTACAACGCCGCTCAGCGGCTCTATGCGAAGCGGGGCTACATCCCGGATGCTCGCGGCATTACGTACCGAAATCGCTTCGTGGAAGAGGGCGCAACCGTGGTGCTCGACGATGACCTCGTAATGCATTTAACGAAGCAGTTACTAGCGGGGAGATGATGATCCGCTGCGTAACTGGCGAAAAAGTGCGCCGTGAAAGGCGCTGAACTTCAGCGGGTGCGATTACCGCTCGGAAAGCCAGCATGGCTATCGGTTTCAAAACAGTGAAAGCGGCATTAGCTCTGAATCCGAAGCCCGCCCTCGGCTTCACCTCGGCAGCGAACCCCGAAATGCTGCCACAACCGAAACCACGCGCAGCGCTTCCCGCCGATTCGCAGCCGCGATGGCGATTGCAGTCAGCGGCCTAATATCCGGTGCCTCGAACATTTCCTCTAGCTGCTGAATATCGTCGATGATGCGTTCAATGTTAATTCCGTCTCAATATCCGACATGAGCGTTGCAGCGGTCAAACGGGACGGCATCAACTGACGTGTCTGCGAGAGTGTGCAACACACAAAGCTGCTCGGCGTTGACCTATCCCTCGCCCCCACCTAACATGTCTAGCCAGTGACCACGCCCTCCCAACCCGTGGGTCAGACGGTCTCCCATTACCGCATCCTCAGCAAGATCGGCGGTGGCGGGATGGGTGTGGTGTATGAAGCCGAAGACCTGAAGCTCGGTCGCCACGTCGCCCTGAAGTTCCTTCCTGATGACCTCGCCCACGACGCACAAGCCCTCAGCCGCTTTCAGCGGGAGGCCAAAGCTGCGTCCTCTCTGAACCACCCGAACATCTGCACGATCCACGAGATTGATGAGGCCGATGGGCGAACCTTCATCGCCATGGAACTGCTGGAGGGGCAGACTCTCCGGCACCGGATCGCGGGCAAGCCTCTAGAGATTGAAGCTGTGCTCGATCTAGGCGTCCAGATCGCCGACGCGCTAGATGCGGCACACTCTGCGGGCATTGTCCACCGCGACATCAAACCAGCGAACATTTTCGCAACTAAGCGTGGGCACGCCAAGATTCTGGATTTTGGATTGGCAAAGGTGACGCCCGTCCCAAGCAAGTTGGGTGAGGCTAGGGCGTCACCCGCTTCGACCGTGACACTGGAAGAATACTTGACTAGCCCCGGTCAAGCGGTTGGAACAGTGGTATACATGTCGCCAGAGCAAGTGCGAGCCAAGGAATTGGACGCACGCACCGACCTGTTCTCCTTCGGGGCGGTTCTTTACGAAATGGCGACAGGGACCTTGCCGTTCCGGGGAGAGAGCACTGGCGTAATCTTCGACTCCATCCTGAACCGGGCACCCGTTCCTCCCGTTCGGCTCAATCCCAATGTTCCTCCCGACTTAGAAAGGATCATCGCGAAGTGTCTGGAAAAAGATTCCAACCTCCGATACCAGCACGCCTCTGAGATTCGCACGGACTTGCAACGGCTGAAGCGAGACACGGAATCGCACAAGTCGGCGGTTTTGCAGGCGAGGACACCTGTCGCTCTGAGCAGACGAATGCTCTGGATCGGAGCGGCGGGGTTTGTTGCAGTCTTGCTGGTGGTCTCTCTCTTTTTCCGCCGTCCAGCCAAGCTCACCGACAAGGACACGATCATCCTCGCAGACTTCAATAACTCGACCGGTGACCCTGTTTTCGACGACACACTGCGACAGGGGCTTTCGTCGGAATTGGAGCAATCACCTCTCTTGAACTTGCTTTCGGACGAGCGCATCGCGCAGTCGCTTGCGTTGCTAGCGCAGCCCAAAGGTGCCCGCTTGACGCACCAACTCGCCATGCAGGTTTGCGAGCGCACCGGCAGCACGGCAACGATTGACGGCTCCATTGCCAATCTGGGCACCCAGTATGTGCTTGGTCTGAAGGCTGTGAATTGCCACAGCGGCGATCTTCTGGCTGACGAACAAGTCACCGCAAAGAGCAAGGAGCAGGTGCTAAGCGCGTTGGGAGCGGCTGCGACTAAATTGCGTGAACGGTTAGGTGAATCGCTGCATTCGGTGCAAAAATATGACGCCCCACAGCAAGACGTTACTACAGCTTCTCTCGATGCCCTACACGCGTACACGCTTGGGCTAAAGGCGCGTTATGAAAAAGGCGATGGCGATTCCATTCCATTCTTTCGGGAGGCAGTGCAACTCGATCCCATTTTTGCCATGGCTTATCTTCGCCTCGGTATTGCTTACGGAAACATTAATGAGGCTAGCCAGCAGAAACAAATGATCGAAAAAGCTTTCGCGCTTCGTGACCGAGTCAGCACACGAGAGCGCTTCGACATTGATTCCAACTACTATGACTCTGTCTTGGGGAACCTGCGGAAAGCCGAAGAAATTTTTCAACTGTGGGCACAGATTTACCCGCAAGACCCCACACCTCTTGATCGTCTTGGCAACGACTATCTCTTCTGTGGGCAATACGCGCAGGCTTTAGAAGCCCTGCTTCAGGAACAGAAGCTTGCGCAGAACGGGTTCTACAACTACGGCAATCTTGTTGCAGCTTATGTCAATTTGGAGCGATTTTCTGATGCGAGAATAACTATTGAACAAGCGCTAGCGCGGAAACTGGAACCTGTCGATGCATACGGGTATCGCTACATGATCGATTTCCTTGAAGGCAACCAACCTGGCATGGAAGCGGATGCAACCTTGGGAGCCACAAAGTCCTATGTTCAAGATATGTTTCTTTCTATGCAATCAGACACACAAGCGTATTACGGTCATGAGAAAGAAGCCTGGCTCCTTTCCGTAAAGTCAGTGGGGGCGGCAGGGGAGACGGGTAAATACGACAATGCAGCGATTCACTTGGCAAACGCTGCGCTTCGCGAAGCGGAACTCGGCAACTTCACTCGTGCAAGGGAGACAGCGAAGAAAGCGGCCAGCGTTGCACCTTCACTGGAGGTAAAAATACTGGTTGCTCTGGCATTTGCAAGGGCAGGTTCCGCTGAACAGGCGATAGCCTTGGCAGATCAATTGGCCAAAGCAAACCCATCGAATACTATTCTGAACTTCTACTGGCTGCCATCCATTCGTGCTGCCGCTGAAATTGATTCGAACGACGCAGTCCAAGCGGTTCGGATGCTAGAGCCGTCGGTCGCCTACGAATTGGGTGAGCCAAGTCCGCTAGGACCGGGTACACTGTATCCCGCCTATATTCGTGGTCAAGCATATCTGATGTTAGGCAATGGCAATTCCGCAGCCGCCGAGTTTCAAAAAATAGTGGGTCACCGGGGCATTGTGCAGAACTTTGTAACGGGAGCATTGGCACATCTTCAACTCGCCCGCGCCTATCTGACGCAGGGTGACACCGCCAAGGCAAATGCTGCGTATCAGGATTTCCTCACGCTCTGGAAAGACGCCGACCCCGACATCCCCATCCTGAAACAAGCCAAAGCCGAGTACGCGAAGCTGCAGTGAGTGCGCTCAGACATCGTTGCTGCGCTGCGATCCTGCGCGTTCCACAAGGTATACGGGCTGACCAGCCCCCGCCGAGGCGAAACAGGGGGCGAAAGGCCGCATAAAATGAAGCTGCGGATTGCACCCTTTTGAGACGGTGGATTGGCGAGGGCTTGGGATAGCCTGAAGTCGCTGGATTTCCGCTTCCTGCGTGTATCGCTGCGCCCCCTCGTTGACTCTGCCTCGTCACATCCCTAACATTGCACCCTGAGTCCTGCACTCTCCCATGATCGGCCAAACCATCTCGCACTACCACATCATCGAGAAACTCGGTGGTGGTGGGATGGGCGTGGTCTACAAAGCCGAGGATGTGAAGCTCGGTCGATTTGTTGCCCTCAAGTTCCTGCCAGACGACGTAGCCAAAGACCCGCAGGCACTCGCCCGCTTTCAGCGCGAGGCTAAGGCGGCTTCTGCACTGAATCATTCCAACATTTGCACCATCCACGAGATTGACGACCAGCACGGGCAAACCTTCATCGCCATGGAGTTTCTGGATGGCATGACGCTGAAGCATCGCATTGGCGGTCGTCCGATGGAAACCGAGTTGATTCTGTCACTGGCCATCGAGATTGCGGATGCGCTTGACGCAGCCCATGCAGGAGGCATCGTTCACCGCGACATCAAACCCGCGAACATCTTCGTGACCAAGCGCGGGCACGCCAAGATTCTGGATTTTGGGCTGGCAAAAGTCGTTGCCCGGCCAGGGGCCAGAGCCGAGCCCAATGCAATCACCATTGAATCTGAGGAACATCTCACCGGCCCCGGCGCGATCATCGGCACGATTGCCTACATGTCGCCCGAGCAGGTACGAGGTAAGGAGCTAGATGCCCGAACCGATCTTTTTTCGTTCGGCACAGTCGTGTACGAAATGGCAACTGGAACTTTACCGTTTCGTGGTGAGACATCGGCAGTGATTTCTGAGGGAATCCTGAACCGCGTCCCAGTGCCTGCGCTGCGGTTGAACCCTGACCTTCCGCCCAAGCTGGAAGACACGATCAACAAGTCTCTGGCGAAAGACCGCAACCTGCGCTATCAACACGCCTCTGAAATGCGCACCGACCTCCAACGGCTGAAACGGGACTCCGAAAGCGGACGCGGTTCTGCGGGAAGTACGAGCACAGTGGTCGATGACAAAGTCTCCGCGGCGGCTCTTGGCAGATTCTGGAAGATCGCGGTTCCCGTCTTGCTCGTAGCTTTGCTTTCGGCGGGCGGGCTTTACTATCGGTCGCGCCAAAACAAGCGCCTGACCGAAAAGGACACTATCGTTCTCGCCGACTTTGCCAATACCACAGGCGATCCGGTGTTCGACGACACGCTGAAGACGGCGCTCAACGTTTCCCTGCGGCAATCCCCCTTCCTCAATGTGCTCTCCGATAGCCAAGTCGCGAAGACCTTGCAACAGATGACCCGTCCCGCCAGCACGAAACTTACGCCCGAGGTAGCCCGTGAGCTTTGCCAGCGTGCGGGTAGCAAGGCCTACCTTGCCGGAGCGATTAGCAATCTGGGCAGCGAATATGTGCTGGGATTAAAAGCAGTGAACTGCCAGAGCGGAGACACGCTGGCGCAGGAGCAGGTCACGGCGGCGACCAAAGAGAACGTGCTGGATGCGCTGGGCAAGGCAGCGTCCAAACTGCGCGGCGAACTGGGCGAATCGCTGGCTACGGTGCAGAAGTTTGATGTTCCGCTGGCAGAGGCCACCACGTCGTCGCTCGATGCTCTTCAAGCCTACAGCCTCGGAATAGAACGGGCTGCCAAAGGAGATAATCTTGCGGCGCTTGGTTTTCAAAAACGTGCCGTAGAAATTGATCCTGACTTCGCGGCCTCTTACGCAGCTTTAGGGATCGCCTACGGCAACATGCGCCAGGATGACTTGGCGCTGAAATACTTGAAACAAGCTCTGGAACATAAGGACCGGACCAGTAAGCGGGAGAGGTTGCTGATCGCGGCCGACTACTACTCCATCGGCAATGAAGTAGAGAGCACGATCGAAGCATGGGAGCTCGTCAAACAGAGCTATCCCCAGGACAGTTATCCTTACATGGATTTGGCGAACTTATACCTACAGTTGGGCGAATTTGACAAGGCTGCGCAAAATGCGCTACAGGCGGTGCGGCTCGATCCCGACAATTACAACGCATACAGCAGTGCGGCTTCTGCTTACATGGGCCTCAACCGGATTGCAGATGCACAAATTGTGATCGAGAACGCACAGAAGCATAAGATCGATAGCCCCCGCCTTCACTACGACTTGGGACTGATCGCGCTGGCGGAAGGGGACGAGGCCAAACTGCAAAGGGAAGACAGCTTGGCTAAGAACAGCCCGGAAGACGAATACTTTCTGCTGGCGCGCGACGCCGAGTTAGCTGCATCAAGGGGACAATTGCGGCATGCGAGAGAACTCTATGACCAAGGGTCTGCCATGGCAGAGCACATAGGACTGAGAGAGTCGGCGGTCCGTAACCTTGTCACCAAGGCGTTCGTGGGGGCAATGCTGCAAGACTGTTTTGAGGCGCGTCGGGGAGCGACGGCGACCCGACCGCAGTCTGTGACGGCCGACCTCATGCTCAAACTGGCGGACGTGTATGCCCACTGTGGCGACGACGGCAGGGCGCTTAAGCTAATAGCTGAGGGAACGAAACTGCGCCCCAGCGACACGTTTCTCCGGTCCGTGGAGGCCCCGAAGATTCGCGCAGTCTTGGAGATGAATCACGGCCATGCGTTACGCGCCTTAGAGTTGCAGAGAACGGCTCTACCTTACGATCGCAGTGCAACCGATTCGCTGTACACGCGCGCCAGCGCGTACTTGCAGGCCGAGCAAGGCTCGCAAGCAGTTGAGGAATTCAGAAGGGTCCTCGCCTTGAAGAACTACTGGCCACCCGATCTCATGGTTCCCTTGGCGCAACTGGGAATGGCGCGCGCTTACGCTCGCCTTCACGAGCAACAAAAGGCTCGCACTGCCTATCAGCAGTTCCTCACCCTCTGGAAAGACGCCGATCCCGACATCCCCATCCTGAAGGAAGCCAAGGCCGAGTACGGGAAGCTGCAATAGCCTCTTCATCCCTTGCGGCTGCTGCGGAGAGGCCCCTTTTGGACCAATGAGACTGAAAGCCGATTTCCGCTTAAGTTCGCCCGGCAAAATGCGGCGCGGGACTGGAGTGGGCGTTTATGCCTTCGACCCTTTCGTCAGTGCGCGGTATGAGGTCTGTTCCGCCGCAGAGTTTGCCGCTCGAAGGGTGCACACCTAATGCCCAAGTTCAGGACAGACAGATGGACTACAGTGAAGACTGGGGATATCTCACAATGAAACCGCTACGGCCCTAATGGTCCTAAGAAATTCGATGACTGCCACGGAAGCAAGTTTTGGGGCGTGGATAAGGATAATGACAGAGCGGTTCGATGTACCGATCGAGGTTCTACTCGGGCGCAGGGTGACCGGCGTTTTGATCGTGGCTGTGTTCTCACAGTCTTCTTGAGTTTTTTGTCATGGCGCAGTGTCCGGCGTGCGGAACAGGATGGCTACTGGGTATCCCACACCCATGAGGTGATGGCGATGATCCAGGGCACGTCCCGAGATGTGCTCGAAAACGGAAATCAGCGCGCGGGCATTCGCCCTGAGCGGGCAAGAGCCTTCGCTGGTGCTTTGTCAGACGGCCCGCTACACCATCTAGCAGGACATGAGCCGGCTGCTGGTTTTCGTCCAAGAGGAGAGGTGAAATGAGACCAAAGCCCGGTTTGAATCGCAAGATGTGGCTCGCGTTCGCTTCCGCAATGTTGACGTTACTCGTCGTGGGAGCGATTTCCTATCGCGAGATGGTCGTGTCCAGAGATAGCGCGCGGTGGGTGAGCCACACGCACGAGGTTCTGGAAAGCATCCACGATTTAGTGTTCGCCGTGGAGAGCATCGGATCGAACTCTCGCGGATTTGCATTGACGGGCAAGGAGTCCTATCTCGAGTCCTACCGTGCCGGCGTACTAAAGGTTGCGCAAGACGAGGCAGCGATTCGCCAATCGACGTTGGACAACCCTGTACAACAGCGACAGA
>Ga0302324_100003613_pt1 | contig 34847 bp, 30 predicted proteins | sample Palsa_T0_1_FD_201949 | JGI IMG/M metagenome (GOLD analysis project Ga0302324, IMG submission 201949) | Peat permafrost microbial communities from Stordalen Mire near Abisko, Sweden - Palsa_T0_1 | ecosystem: Environmental > Terrestrial > Soil > Palsa > Peat permafrost | place: Sweden: Abisko...
GCGCGCTTGTCGATGCCGAAATGCAGCACCGCGTCGGCGGGGCAGGAATGCAGACACCGGCTGCACGATTCCCCGATGCAGACCTGCTCGGTGATCGGCCGATCCGGCTCTAGCTGGAGTTCGGTGAGGAGCCCGGTGAGATAGACGCGTGGTCCGAATTCGGGTGTCAGGATGTTGACTTCGAGGCCGAGCGTGCCGAGGCCGGCTTCGACGCCAAGATGGCGGGTTGAGAGCCGACCGTAGCTCGCGCGCTTATAGCTCCAGTCAGTTTCTTGCGCCGCGGTGACGAAGCTAGGATGGCCCGCCTCTTCGAGCTCCTCGGCGAGCCGATAGGCGACCTTGTCCATTTTCCGCAGCACCAGCATGTCGATGTACTGCACCGGCGTATTGCGCTTGCAGCGGAAGGCTCCGGCAGGAATACGCTGCACCAGCACGATGACGCTGCGGCAATAGGGAGATATGCGCTGAGGCGTCTGCGGCCAGCGCGGATCGGGCGGAAATGCGTTGAGCATCGCGGCGCTGGCAATACCGACTAGATCGGCACCCAATTCCCGGGCACGCTCTTTCACCCGCGCAGCGTTCCACGCCGGCTCGACCATAAAAGATTTTACGCCCAAAAGACTTTGGCTGTGAAGCCCGCGGCGCCGCCCTCTTTCACGAACGCGGTCTCCCTTGGGATCATCGCGCTGACGCGCAACAGCATGCAGGCATCACTTTTGACCGCATCGGCGAAAGCCGGAGCGCTGGCCGAGATTGATCCCGTCGCCGCGGAGATAAGCTAAAACATTACGCCGGCTGGGTTGCCGGGCTCACTTCCGGCGCCGAACTGTGCTCGCGCACGACAAGAAGTTGGGCGGCGAGCGCCGCGGCAATCACCGCGGGTTCCTTGCCTTTGATTTCGGCAATGCCGATCGGGCACACCAGCTGGCCAAGCTGGCGTGCGGTCACGCCGACCTGCCGGGCGAAGCTCGTAAAGCGCGCGCGCTTGGTGTCGGAGCCGATCAAGCCGACGAACTCAAAAGTTTCCCGCTGCAAAGCCGCCGCCGTGATGTCGAAATCGAGCGGGTGGGAGTGGGTCATGATCAGGACAAAGGCGTCACCCGGCGCCCGCGCAAGTTCTTGCGCGGGATTCTGGCTGCATATCGACACCACATTGCCCGGCACATGCTGCGGAAATTGATCGGGCCGGCTGTCGATCCAGTGCACGGCAAACGGTAGTGGCGCAAGTGCAAGCACCACGGCGCGGCCGACATGACCGGCGCCGAACAAAAGCACCGGCGTGGAGATTTCGCCGAACTGCTCGTGAAACGCCATCTTGGCAAACGGCGGCCGCGCGCTCGCTTTTTTGCTGGCGTCATCCGCCGCGAGCGCGCGCGCGATCCGGCCCTCGTTGTCGAGCTGGCTATGGGTGGCGAAAGCCCCCGCCTGCTCGGCCGTTTCGAGCCGCCGCACCGCGACAAGATCGTTCGCGTCAAAGGTCTCGGTCAGCGTCTTGACCATGCCGCCGCAGCATTGGCCGAGATTTGGGCCGAGCGGCCAATCGCGGAATTCCGCCTTGCTGCGGCCTCCGGCCAGCGCTTTGCCCGCCGCATCGATCGCCGCGTATTCGAGCTGGCCGCCGCCGATGGTGCCGAAAAAGCCGCCGTTCGGCTGAAGCACGATGCGGGCGCCGCTTTCGCGCGGCACCGAGCCGGCGGCGCCGACGACGCTCACGAGCGCCGCACTGCCGTGCCGCTCAATCGTTTCTCGAATGCGGGCCCAAACCTTCGCCATTGTCGCCCAATTATCTAATCCCTCCTATTCGTGGATGGAGGGGAGCGTCAAATAAATCAGCGTTCGACCAGCGGCGCGAGCGCGGCGACGGCATCAACCGGGCCGACCGCCTTGAGGATCGCTTCCGGAGTTGCCGGCGCGTCAAGCCCGACCGGCTTGCCGGGGTTGACCGAATGTACCGCATCGGCAATGGCGGCGAATACGGAAATTCCCAGCATCAGCGGCGGCTCGCCGACCGCCTTCGAGTGGTAAATCGTGTCTTCGCGATTGCTGCCGGCAAACAAGGCGACGCGGAAGTCCTTAGGAACGTCGGAGGCGACCGGTATCTTGTAGGTCGACGGCGCATGCGTCAGCAGCCGGCCCTTGTCGTCGTAGACCAGTTCCTCGGTGGTCAGCCAGCCCATGCCTTGCACAAACGCGCCCTCGATCTGGCCGATATCGATCGCCGGATTGATGGAATGCCCAACATCGTGGAGGATATCGACGCGGCGGACTTTCATTTCGCCGCTCAAGATATCGATGGCGACTTCGCTGCACGCGGCGCCATAGGCGAAATAGAAAAACGGCCGGCCTTTGGCTTTGTCGCGGTCCCAGTGCAGCTTCGGGGTCTTGTAATAACCAGACGCCGACATCGATACCCGCGCCTGATAGGCCTTTTTGGTCAGCTCGCCGAAGGTGATGCTTTCGTTGCCGATGAACACCCGGTCGTCGCGGTAAGTGATGAGTTCCTCCGGCACATTCCAGTTCTCGCTGGCGAACTTGGTCAGCCGCTTTTTGATCTTGCGCGCGGCAATCTGCGCCGCCATGCCGTTGAGGTCCGTGCCCGCCGAAGCCGCCGTGGCCGAGGTGTTCGGCACCTTGTCGGTCGAGGTGGCCGTGATTTGCACGCGCTCCAGCCCGACGCCGAACTCTTCGGCCGTCACCTGCGCCACCTTCTGAAACAGGCCCTGGCCCATCTCGGTGCCGCCGTGATTGAGACTGATTGAACCGTCCTGATAGACGTTAATCAGCGCGCCGGCCTGGTTGAGATGGGTCAGCGTGAACGAGATGCCGAATTTCACCGGCGTCAGCGCAATCCCACGTTTGATGATCGGCGAGCGCTCGTTGAACGAGCGGATTTCGTTCCGCCGGGCGCGATAGCTGGACGTTCGTTCAAGTTCGTCGAGCAGCGGCGCTGCGATGTCGTAATCCTCGACCGTCTGCCCATAGGGCGTGACCTGGCGGCCGGGGCCGTAGAGATTGGCCTTGCGGACGTCGAGCGAATCGAGCCCGCGGTCCCAGGCGATGCAGTCGATCACGCGCTCGATCGCCATGATGCCTTGCGGACCGCCAAAACCGCGAAACGCCGTATTCGACACGGTGTTGGTCTTGACGCGACGGGTCAGGATTTTGAATTCCGGAAGGAAATAGGCGTTATCGGCATGGAACATGGCGCGATCGACGACGCCGACCGAGAGATCGACCGAACAGCCGCAGCGCGCGTCCATGTCAAGGTCGAGCGCGCGAATGCGGCCGTTGGCTTCGCAACCGACCGAATACTCGACCGCAAAGTCGTGGCGCTTTCCGGTTATCGCCATATCGGCGTCGCGATCGAGCCGGAGTTTGCACGGGCGCCCGGTGGCGCGCGCTGCCAGCGCCGCGATCACCGCCCATTGCGTGGCCTGCGTTTCCTTGCCGCCGAAACCGCCGCCCATGCGGCGCACCCGGCAGGTGACGAAAGCGTCCGGCAGCGCCAGCACGCGCGCGACGATATGCTGCACTTCGCTCGGATGCTGCGTCGATGAATAGACCAGCATCGCGCCATCCTCGCACGGCATCGCGAACGCGATCTGGCCTTCCAGATAAAAATGCTCCTGACCGCCGATGTGCATCGCGCCGCTCAGGCGAAACGGCGCGTCGGCAATCGCTTTGCCCGCATCGCCGCCGACGAACGCATAGTCGGGCAACACGCGCTCGCCCGAGGCCCTGCCCTGCTCGACCGAAACATTCGGCTTCTCGACCGCGATTTCGATCTTGCCGCACAACGCGGCCCGGCGCGCGACATCGCGCGTGGTGGCCACGACGGCGAATATCGGCTGATTGTGGTAGTCGACGCGATCGTGCGCGAATACCGGCTCGTCGGCATGCGCCGGCGATATGTCGTTCTTTCCCGGAATATGCGCTGCGGTGATTACGGTGACGACACCGGGCATGCTCAGGACATCGGCAAGATCGACGTGGCGGATGGCGCCGCGCGCGACCGGCGAACCGCCGAGCGCGATATGCAGGGTACCGGCCGGCTCCAGCATGTCGTCGATATATTCGGCCGAGCCTTGCACATGCTTGGCGCCGCTGTCGTGCGGCAGCGCCTTGTGCACATGGCGCAGCGGCGCCTCGATTGCGGTTTCACTGGGCGGCATGCGCGGGCATCCGGCGATCGGAAATGCGGGTGACGTCGGAAGCGACGCCGGCAATTTCGGCGAGCGCCTTGATCACAAGGTTGCCAGCCACGCGACTGCGATAGCCGGCGCTGGCGCGCAGATCGGTGAGCGGCGTGAAATCCTCTTTTACGGCGTCTGCGGCGGCTTGCCAGTGCCGCGTGTCGGTCAGCGACAAGCCGCGCAAATTCTCTTCAACGGCTTTCGCGCGCTTGGGAATTCCCGCCATGCCACCGAACGCGACCTTGGCCTCGCTAATCCGTCCGTCATCGACGGTCAGGCAGAACACGGCCAGCAGCGCGGAAATATCCTCGTCGAAGCGTTTGGTAATCTTGTAAGCGCGGAAATGGCCAGACGGAGATAGATTCGGCACAAAGAGCCGGCAGACGAATTCGCCCTTGGCGCGATCCTGCTTGCCATAATCGAGAAAGAAGTCCTCCAACGGAAGCCGTCGGACGTTGTCGCCGTGACGCAGCTCGATGCCGCCGCCCAAAGCGATAAGCATGGGCGCCAAGTCGCCAATCGGCGAGGCATTGGCGATGCTGCCGCCGACCGTGCCCGACGCACGCACCTGGATCGAACCAAAGCGGCGCAGCACCTCGGCGAGGTCGGGATCGATTGCGCCCAGCACCGGCATGGCGCGCGCCAGCGACACGATTGCGCCGAACGCCCAGCCTTCCTCGGTCTGTTCGATCTTTGACAACTCGCTCACGCGCCCGACGTGAATGATCTTTTCGATCGGCATGAGCTTCTTGGTGATCCAGAGCCCGACATCGGTCGTGCCGGCGACTATGGTTGCGTCGGGATGGCGCGCATAGAGATGAGCCAGTGAGGCCTCGCTCGCCGGCGCGGCAAAGAACGCCTTTTCATCGCCGACAAAAAGGTCGGCCTTGTCGTCGAGTGCCGCGATCGCCCGCCGCCGCACGGCGGCGTCGCGGGTGAACTGATCGTCGGCGCCGGTGCAAGCCTCGAGCGCGGCATCGACGATCGGCCGATAGCCGGTGCAGCGGCAGAGATTTCCCGCCAGTGCGTCGTTGATATTGTCGCGCGTGGTCGCGCCGTCGCATCCGTGATAATGGGCAAACAAGCTCATGACGATGCCGGGCGTGCAAAAGCCGCACTGCGAGCCGTGCTCGCGCGCCATCACTTCCTGCACGGGATGCAAGACGCCGTTGTCGGCGAGGTCTTCGACGGTGATCAACTCACCGCCGTCAATCTGGCCGAGCAGTGTGATGCACGAATTGACCGGCTCGTAGACCAGACGGCCGTCGTGCTCGCGCACGACGACAACGGCGCAAGCGCCGCAATCGCCTTCGGCGCAGCCCTCTTTGGTGCCGACCGAACGCTCCTGCAAACGCAACCAATCGAGAACGGTGGCGCGAGGGGAAAACTCGGCGATGCGGACCGTACGGCCGCCACGCAGAAATTGCAGGATTTTTCTGTTCATTCCCGGCGGCAAAACTCTGCCTAGCGAAACAGCATTTGCGCACAACAAATAAACTAAGCCGCAGGTTATGCCAATCGTCCCCCCAATCCCTTAATGCGGCTAAATGCCAGTTACTCCACGCGCTTCGCCTCTGCACCGGCGCGCGGCACACGGCATGAATCGTGCACCGCACTTGTGCGATGGACCTCAATGGCATCACCGAAATTGCCAGACCGCGCAGCCGCGCGGAACTGCCCGCGTGGCATTCCGGCGACGCTTGGCTCGCCGGCGGAACCTGGTTGTTTTCCGAGCCGCAGGCCAAAATTTCGCGGCTCGTCGACATTGCCGATCTTGGCTGGCCGGCCCTGGAGGTGACCGATCAGGGCTTGCGTATTGCGGCCACCTGCAAGATCGCCGAACTGGACGGGATGGCTTTTCCAGCGAGCTGGACGGCTTCGCCGCTGGTCAGTCAATGCTGCCGGTCATTTCTGGCATCATTCAAGATCTGGAACTTGGCGACTGTCGGCGGCAATCTCTGCATGGCGTTGCCGGCCGGGCCGATGATTTCGCTCACCGCTGCATTGGACGGCGTGTGCACGATTTGGGCGCCGGACGGTTTTGAGCGGCGCGTTGCCGTCACCGACTTCGTCTTGGCGCCGCAGCGGAGCGCACTCCGACCCGGCGAGCTATTGCGCGCCATCGATCTGCCGATTGCCGCGCTGCGCCGGCGCACCGCCTTCCGCCAGATTTCGCTAAGCCCGCTTGGCCGCTCCGGCGCGCTGGTGATCGGTACGCGTTCTCCCGACGACGGCGCGGTTGCGCTGACGGTCACGGCGTCAACGCCACGTCCCATCCGGCTGGCGTTTGCCCGCATGCCGTCACAGACGGCGCTCCGCGACGCGCTCGAAGCGGCGATCCCCCGGGAATGTTACTACAACGACTTTCATGGAACGCCGCCGTGGCGGCGGCAAGTGACGCTGCGATTTGCCGAAGACATCCGCATCGAGCTCGGCGGGAACGGTGCGAGCGCGGCATGAAGGTCCTAGTCAACGGCGATGAGCGCTCGGCCGCGCCGCGGCCCGGCCAATGCCTCCGCACCTTTTTGCGCGACCTCGGCTATTTCGGCGTGAAAAAGGGCTGCGACGCCGGCGACTGCGGCGCGTGCACGGTGTGGATCGATGGTGACCCAATCCATTCTTGCATTTTTCCGGCCTTCCGCGCCGAACAACGTGCGGTCACGACCATCGAAGGGCTGACCAAGAATGGCGAGTTGCATCCGATGCAACAGGCCTTTCTGCAAGCCCAGGGCTTCCAATGCGGCTTCTGTACGCCCGGCATGATCATGACGACGGCCAGCCTTAATCAGGCCCAGAAGCAAGACCTGCCGTGGGCGCTCAAGGGCAATATTTGCCGCTGCACCGGCTACGGCGCGATCGAAAATGCAATCCGCGGGGTGCGCGCCGTGGAGAAGGCCGAAGCCGGCCGAGCTTGCGGACGCAGCGTGGCGGCGCCCGCGGCCGCTGCAGTAATCAGCGGTGCCGCGCGCTACACGCTTGATGTCGCCCCGGCCGGAATGCTGCATCTGAAGCTTTTGCGCTCGCCGCACGCGCACGCCCGCATTCGGTCGATCGACAAGCGAGCGGCGCTGGCCGTGCCAGGCGTGCGCGCGGTCTTCACCTATGAGGACGCCCCGCAAAAACTTTATTCGACCGCCCGGCACGAATTTGAAACCGGCGATCCCGACGACACAATGTTGCTCGATCGGGTCGTGCGTTTTGTTGGCCAGCGTGTCGCCGCGGTGGTCGCCGACTCCGAAGCGGAGGCTGAACTCGGTTGCCGCAAAATCATCATCGATTACGAGGTCTTGCCGGCGGTGGTCGATCCCGAGGACGCCATGCGGCCGGGCGCGCCCGCGATCCACGGTGACAAGGGACCGGAAACGCGCATCCTCGATTCGCAACACAATATCGCCGGCGAGGTCCACGGCAACGTCGGCGATGTTGAGCGCGGCTTCGCCGAAGCCGACGTCGTATATGAAGGCACCTATGTTACCCAGCGCGTTCAGCATGCGCATCTGGAAACTCATTGCGCCATCGGCTGGCTCGACGAAACCAGCCGCCTCATTCTTCGCACCAGCTCGCAGACACCGTTCCTGACACGGCGCGCCATCGCGGGGCTGTTCAACCTCGACCCGGCCAAAGTGCGGGTGTTTTGCGAACGCATGGGCGGGGGCTTCGGCGCCAAGCAGGAGATGCTGGTCGAAGACGTCGTCACGCTGGCGGTGCTCAGGACCGGCCGGCCGGTCAAGCTTGAATTCACCCGCGAGGAGCAGTTTATCGGCTCGACCACGCGGCACCCCATGCGGGTACGTATCAAGGTCGGCGCGAGCCGTGACGGGCGGCTTACCGCCATGCAGATGCACGTGATCTCCAATACCGGCGCTTATGGCAATCACGGTCCCGCGGTGCTGTTTCACTCCTGCGGGGAATGCTTCGGTGTCTATCGGTGCGACAACAAGAAAATCGACGGCTATGCGGTTTACACCAACACGGTGCCTGCCGGTGCGTTTCGCGGCTACGGTCTGCCGCAAACAAATTTTGCCGTCGAGTCGGCCATGGACGAACTGGCGCGCAAACTCGACATCGACCCCATTGCTTTCCGCGAGCGCAACGTGGTGCGTCCGGGTGATCCGATGATTTCGGTCGGTTCGGACGAAAGCCACGACGTGCAATACGGCAGCTACGGTCTCGATCAGTGCCTTGCGCTGGTCAGGGAAGCGATTGGCAATGGCGGTGGCTTGCCGGCGCCGCCACCGGATGAGTGGCTCGTCGGCCAGGGCATGGCGCTTGGGATGATCGACACGGTGCCGCCGTTCGGACATTTCGCCGACGTCGGCGCGATGCTCTGCGCCGATGGGACCTTCAGGGTTGCGGTCGGCACCGCCGAATTCGGCAACGGCACCACCACCATCCATTATCAAATCGCGGCCAGCGTGCTCGGCACGACGCCCGATCACATCCACGTGCTGAGCTCCGACACCGACAACGGCGGTCACGATACAGGCGCCTATGGCTCGACCGGCACGGTGGTTGCAGGACGCGCGACGCAGCTCGCCTGCGAAGCTTTACGCGAAGAAATCTTGCGATTTGCCGCAGAACGCAACGGCGGCGCAGCATCGGATTGGGCGCTCACGGCCGGCGCGGCGACGCGGGCGGGAAAGCGCGTCAGCCTCGCGGAACTGGCCGCCACCGCGGCATCAGCAGGACGTCAGCTCTCCGCCACCGCGAGAGCCGACGGCAGCCCCCGCTCGGTCGCTTTCAACGTACAGGCGTTTCGGATCGCGGTGAACAAGCGCTCGGGCGCCATTAAGATTCTGCGCAGCGTGCACGCGGCAGACGCCGGTACGGTGATCAATCCCATGCAATGCCGTGGTCAGATCGAGGGCGGCGTGGCGCAGTCGCTCGGGGCTGCGCTTTATGAGGAAATGGTCATCGACGAAGCGGGACGCGTGGTGAACCCCAACTTCCGCAACTATCACCTGCCGCAATATGGCGACGTGCCTCGAACCGAGGTTTTGTTTGCCGAGACTTCGGACGAGCTCGGTCCGTTCGGCGCCAAATCCATGAGCGAGAGCCCGTATAATCCGATCAACGCCGCGATTGGCAACGCACTCGCCGACGCCACCGGCATCCGTTTCTGCCAAACACCGTTCAAGCCGGATCGGATTTTCGCTTCAATCGTGGAAAAATACGGCACCGCCGAGTGAGGAAATGACCGCCCATGGACCGATTGCTTGCGGCCGACGAAACCTTCCTGCGCCGCAGCTTCGACGTCGCGAGAAGCGCTGTTGCCAACGGCAATCATCCGTTCGGTGCCGTTTTGGTCAGTGGATCTGGCCAAGTTTTGCTGGAAATTGAAAACGGCTTCATGCCGGACCGCGACATGACGGGCCACGCCGAACGGCTACTGGCCACGCAGGCATCAAAGAAATTCGCCGCGGACGTGCTCGCTCATTGCACGATTTATTCGTCGGCCGAGCCGTGCGCGATGTGCGCGGGGGCGATTTATTGGGCGGGAATCGGCCGTGTCGTCTACGGCCTGTCAGAGCACAGGCTCAAGGCGATCACCGGCAAACACGAGGAAAACCCGACGCTCGATTTGCCCTGCCGGACCGTGTTTGCCGCCGGCCAGCGGCCAGTCGAGGTGGTCGGGCCGTTACTGGAAAATGAGGCGGCCGCCCTTCATGCCGATTTCTGGCAGGCCGCCGTCTGACGCGAGCCGGAGGGCTTTAAAGAGACGCTTCCTACGGCAATTAAGCTGCCGCTGCGGCGGTCGGGCCCGTCGTCGTGGTGCCGCCAACAGTTTTTACAGTCGGTGTCTGTGCAATTGCGGATGTATCAATCGGCTTCTCGAGCTTTCGCGACACGCCCTCGAATTGCACATTCTCCTCGACCGCCAGCGACTTACTGAAAATCTCACCTTCGACGGTGGCGGCCCCCTTGAGCCTGACGTTGTTGCCGCGGACGGTGCCTTTGAAGGCGCCGTGGATGGCAACCTCTAAGGCGGTCAGGTTGCCCTCGACACGCGCGCCGTCGCCGATGACGATCTGCGCGGCCTGAATATCGCCGGTGACGCGGCCGAAAATTTGCGTCGAGCCTTCGCAGATGATGTTGCCGGTGATGACAATCCCGGGGCCAAGGGTGGAGACCGAATCCGTCGAGATTCTCGGCGCGGAAGTCTCGTTCGGCCGAACGTCGCCGGTGCCCGTCGTCTTCTCGCGGCCCGTCTTGGCGGGAGTAAAGTAGCTCATGGTTCCTCCTCACAACGCTTTACGACCGGCGAATTCCGCCAGCCCCACTTCTTGGAAGCGTAATCCGAACCGGCCGTGCAGAAAAGAAAAACCCGCGGACATCGATAACGCGATGGCAAATATCCAGCCGAGCAAAAACTAAAATCGCGCCCGAGAAGTAAAGCGAGCATGCAACAATGTTTTTGTCCGGTGGGTATCATTAACTAATTTCTTGTTTTCGGATGGCACAGTTTCTTATCATCGGCAGCAACGACTGAGAGTTCGGGGATGCGCCATGGGTGACGAGGCCATTGCGGCGGCGGTCGAGCGGTTCGTCAAAAAGATCAGCTTTTCCACGCAGCGCGAGGTCGAGCGCATTGTTCGTGCTGCGCTCGCCAGCGGAAAAATCCACGGCCATGAAACCGTGACCGCCGCGGTGACGCTGTCGAGCGAAAAACTCGGGCTCAACACCACGATTTACAGTAAGATCGAGCTTTAAGTGCGGGTTAGGGCTCGCCTTGCACTGCGTTGCGGCGCAAAAACGCGGCAAGGTCGTTAGGTTTCCGGCCCAGTAACGACGCCAAAACGTGTGAATTCCCGATCAGCCCGTGGGCCGCGTAATAGCGGAACATCGCGGTAAGCGTTGCGCATTCGTACTCGCCCATCCCTGCGGCACGCGCGCGCTCGCGCCAGGATTCGACGGTTTCCGCTTCGGCGCGCACCGGGCGGTCCAGCGCCGTGCCGATGCCGGCGGCGGCCTCGACCTGGCTCAAGGGTTCAGTGCCGGCAAGTTCATAGGTGGCGCCGCTATGTCCGTCTGTGGTCAGGACTAAAGCCGCGGCCTCGGCGACATCCTGCAAATCCACAAGGCTTAGGCGCGTCGTGACCGGATAAGGCACACGGAACACGCCTTCGGCGATGATGCCGGGCAACGCGCCGAGGATATTTTGCACGTAGGCGGTCGGCTGCAGGATGGTCAGATCGAGACCGGTGGCAAACAGCATCTCTTCCGAGCGCATCTTCTGCCAATGGTGCGGCATGGCTTCGATTTGCGGGTGCAGCACCGAATGATAGACGAAGCGGTTGGCGCCCCGCGCCTGCGCCGCGGCGGCGACCGCGCGGGCGTAAGTCACTTCCTCGCGGCTGACGTTCGGGCAAATGTGATAGACCGCGCGAACGTTAGCGGCGGCGCGGCGAAGCGCCTCCTCATCCTCAAAGCTTGCGGTGACGCACTCTGTAGCGCCCACTGCCTTCAGCGCCGCGAAATGCTCGCTGCGCCGCACCATAGCTCGGACGCTGACGCCCTTTTTTGCCAGCGCCTCGACCACGGCCTTGCCGGTCTTGCCGGCGGCGCCGGTCACCAGGATCATTGTTGCAGAGAAGCCAGCTCGAACAGCCGCGTTGGGCTCAGTGGAATTTCGTTGAGTTCGATCTTCCGTTCGGCCAATTCAAGTGCATCCTCGATCGCCTGGGCAAAAAGCGGCCCGACCGGAATGGCCCCAGCCTCGCCGGCGCCTTTGACGCCGAGCGGATTGAGCGGAGACGGCGTAACGGTGTGCCCGATTTCCGTGCGCGGCGCCTCCAGCGACGTCGGCAACAGATAATCGGCGAGCGAAGCGTTCAGCAGTTGCCCCTCTTCGTCGAATACAAGCTGCTCGTAAAAGGCATTGCCGACACCCTGAGCGACGCCGCCGTGAATCTGGCCGGCAAGGATCAGCGGGTTGATGACGGTGCCGCAATCGTGCACCACGACGTATTTGAGCACTTCGAGCGTGAAGGTCTGCGGGTCGACTTCGACGATCATGGCGTGCACGCCGCTTGCCGTGGCGCCCCCGGACGGTCCGAAATATTGCGTCGATTCGAGCCCCGGCTCGGTTCCGGGCTTCACCGCGCCGCGCATCGGATTGGCCCTAACCGCAAGCTCGCCGAGCTTGACCGATTGTCCAGGTACGCCGACGACCGACACTTTGCCGTCGGCAATTTCAAGGTCCTCCTCGGCGCACTCGAAATGTTCGGCGGCAAGTTTCAGGATTTTTTGCCGCACGACTTTCGCCGCCTCGTTGACGGCGTTGCCGGCGACCACCGCGCCGCGGCTCGCAAAGGTGCCGGCGCCCCAGTAGAACTGATCGGTATCGCCGGTGACGATATCGATGTCGCGAACCGACACGCCGAGCTGGTCGGCGGCAACCTGGGCGAATACGGTGAAATGCCCCTGCCCCTGCGTGCCGATCCCAGTCGCGATGCTGACTTTGCCGTTGTTTTGCACCTGCACCTTGGCGCCTTCGTAAGGGCCGATACCGGTGCCCTCGACGTAACAAACGACGCCGATACCAACATGGCGGCCTTGTGCGCGCAAACGCGGCTGTTCTTCGGCGAGGAAGTGATGATAGCCGATCATCTCCAGCGCCTTGTCGAGGATCGGCTCGTAATTGCCGCTGTCATAGGAGAGCGGCGCGAAATCCTGATAGATGATCTCGTTGTTGTAGGGAAACGCTTCGGGCGGAATGAGATTGCGCCGCCTGATCTCGGCGCGGTCGATATTGAGTTCACGCGCGGCAATGTCGAGAAGCCGCTCAATGACGAAGACACCGTGCTGACGGCCGGCGCCGCGGTACGGCGTGACAATCGGTTTGTTGGTGAAGATCGCACGGAAGGTGCTGTCGTAATTCGGGATGACGTAAGGCCCGAGCAGCGTACATTGGCTGTTGATCGGCACCGTCAGGCCATAAGGGTTATAGGCGCCGGTGTCGTGCAGGAAAATGTCCTTGACGCCGAGGATACGCCCGTCGGCCGAAAGCGCAATTTCGGCATCGTGAGTCTGGCCGCGTTCATGGGTGGTGGCGAAGAAATGCTCGAGGCGGTCCTCGATCCACTTCACTGGGCGGTTGAGCTTCATCGCCGCCCACGGAATCACCACCTCCTCCGGATAGAACAGCATGATCTTCGGCCCAAAACCGCCGCCGACAAACGGCGCGATTACACGCACTTGCCGCTCGCTCAAGCCGAGCATCCCGGCGAGCCCGTTGCGCAAAAATACCGGCGCTTGCGTGGTGTCCCAGACGGTCAGCCGGGCCGCCCGATCGTCCCAGCTGGCGACGACGCCGCGGGTCTCGATCGGCGACGACGCCCCGTGATCGTACAGAAAGCGGCGGCCGATGATGCGGTCGGCACGGGCGCGCGCGGCCGCGTAATTGCCTCTGCTTTGGCGCACCAGGGCGGCAAGATTGCCGCGTACGCCGTCGTGGACGCAGGCCGAGGTATCGGCCAGCGCTTTTTCCAGATCGACGACGGCCGGCAGCGGCTCGAGATCGAGCGCGATGTCGGAGAGCGCGTCTTCAGCGAGATACCGGGTCTCGGCCAGCACCACCGCCAACGGCTCGCCGACATGGCGCACTTTGTCCTTGGCGAGCGGAACCTGCGTGCGCTGATTGAACGTAATGTCCTTGATCGGCGGCGGCGGAACCAGCAGCGGCCCCGGCGCCCAGTAATCACCGAGGTCTTGGGCGGTATAGACGGCAACGACGCCGTCGCGCGCCCTCGCTTCCGCCACGTCGATGGACTTGATGCGGGCATGCGCCACATTGCTGCGCAGGAACGCCGCGTAGATCATCCCCGGAAGCTCGACATCGTCAACAAACAGCGCGCGGCCGCTCAGGAGCCGCGCATCCTCGTTGCGGGTGACCGGGGCGCCGAAACTTCGCGTCGTCACCCCGGTTACCTCCGCCACCGCTCGGCGGCGAGCAGCACGGCGTCGACAATGTGCTGATAGCCGGTGCAGCGGCACAGATTCCCCGACAGCGCTTCGCGCACCTGCGCCTCGTCGGGCGAAGCCGTCTCCTCGAGAAACGCCTTCATGGTCATCAAGATGCCGGGCGTGCAGTAGCCGCATTGCAGGCCGTGGCAATCGCGCATCGCTTCCTGCAATGGGTGCAGATGCTCGGGGTCGGGGGCGAGACCCTCCACGGTCTCGAGGCTGTGGCCGTCGGCCTGCGCGGCGAACATCAGGCAGGAGCGCGCCGCGACACCGTCGAACAGGATGGTGCAAGCGCCACAGACCCCGTGTTCGCAGCCGACATGCGTTCCCGCGAGCAACAAATCGTGGCGGATGAAATCCGAGAGCAATAGCCGCCCTTCGACCGTGCGTTTATAAACCTTGCCGTTGACGGTGACGGCGATGTCGTGAGTTTCAGTGGTCACGCCGCGCCCGTTTGTTGGCCATCGTCACGGTGCGCGTTATCAGCACGCCGGCGAGGTGGCGCTGGAATTCTTTGCTGGCATGAATGCTGCCGCCCGGCTCGATTTCTCCCTGGACGAGTTTCGCGGCGTCTGCGATCCGCGCCGCGTCGATCGCGCCGCCGACGAGAGATTCGCTCGTCTGCGCGGCGAAGACCGGCCCATCCCCGGCATTACAGAGCGCGATGCGCGCTTGCGTGCAGCGTCCGTCCGCGTCGAGGCTTACCGTGCAGGCAACGCCCATCATGGCGAAGTCGCCACGGCGGCGCGACACTTCCATGAAGCAGGAACCGGAGCGCGGCGGCGCGGCCGGCAACTCCACCTCCATGAGCATTTCGTCAGCGGCGAGTGCCGTCGTTAGCGCGCCAACAAAAAAATCCGATGCGTCGATCCAACGCTCGCCGCGGACCGATTGGGCGCGCAGTCTGCCGCCAAGGCCCAACACAATGGCCGGCATTTCCGAGGCCGGATCGGCGTGCGCGAGATTGCCGCCGATAGTTCCGCGATTGCGGATTTGCGGGTGCGCAATATGCGGCAAGGCTTCGGCGATGAGCGGCAGGCGATCCGCGACGGTAGGATCGCGCTCCAAAGTGCGGTAGCGCGTGAGCGCGCCGATGCGAACATTGTCGCCCGCACCGTTCTTCAAGCCGGCAAGTTCCGTCAGCGGGTTGATGTCAATGAGCATTGCCGGCTGGGTCAGCCGGAAATTCATCGTTGGAACAAGGCTTTGACCACCAGCCAAGAAGCGCGCCTCATCGCCATGCTCGGCCTTGAGCGCCAAAGCGTGCTCGATGGTCTGAGCGGCAACATAGCGAAAGGGCGCGGGTTTCATGCGGTTGCGCGGACGGCCTCAGTGGAACGATGTCGAGCGGTCAAAATAGGTAAAACATCGCGCGAGTCAAAACGTTAGCCGGAGCGCCGCGGCGCCCGCGCAGATAATTTGTAATTGAAATAAATGGCACCGCCCAATATTCTCGCAGCCTGAGTAAAGGTTGCGCGCGCCTTAAACGCGCGGTTCTGTCAGTATTTTAGGATGGATCAGCGCGTGGTAAGGCGGCCGAGCCCGGCGGAGCAAAAATTGGACGTCGGCCCTTCGCCCCAAGTGTCGATCAACCCGGACGAAGATGCAGGAGCACAGGCGAGCGTCGCCCGCGGCGCGCGCTCCCCGGCGCTGACCGTCGATGCCCGCGGCGTCTCGCTGACGTTTCACTCCAGCGACGGCGAGGTTCAAGCGCTCGCCAATGTCGATCTGCAGATCACGGACGGCGATTTCGTCTCCTTCATCGGCCCCTCGGGCTGCGGCAAAACTACGCTGTTGCGGGTGATCGCCGATCTCGAGCGCCCGACTAAAGGCACCATTCTTGTCAACGGCGTCACGCCCGAACAGGCGAGGCTGCGCCGTCAATATGGCTACATCTTCCAGGCGCCGGCGCTTTATCCATGGCGCACCATCGAGCGCAACGTGATGTTGCCGCTGGAAATCATGGGGTTTGACGCCCGCGAACGGCGCGAGCGCATGGAGCGCTATCTCAAGCTCGTGAATCTGTGGGGTTTCGAGCGCAAATTTCCCTGGCAATTGTCCGGCGGCATGCAGCAGCGCGCGTCGATTGCGCGAGCGCTGTCGTTCGATCCCGCGCTTTTGTTGATGGACGAGCCATTCGGCGCACTCGACGAGATTGTGCGCGATCATCTCAACGAACAATTGCTGCGGCTGTGGGACCAGACCGGCAAAACGGTTGTGTTCGTCACCCACTCCATTCCCGAGGCGGTGTTCCTGTCGAGCAAGATCGTAGTGATGTCGCCGCGGCCCGGACGGATCGTCGACATTATCCCCTGTGATTTTCCGCGCGACCGCACGCTGGAGATCCGCGAAACTCCGGAATTCCTGAAGATCGCGCAGCGGGTGCGCGCCGGCCTGCGTTCGGGCCATTCCTATGACGAGTAGCACGGTTTCCGCGGCACGCCCGGCCGAGATTCGTTGGCCTCCCATAGTCGTCCGCTACGCGCCAATCGTCGCGATCGTGCTGGCGCTGATCGCGATCTGGTACGTGGCCGCGGTGCTGATGAATATGAACATTGTCCGCGGCGCCTTCGAACGCGAGGAAACTCCTTACACGACCGGGGAACTGATCGCGGGGACCTTGAGCGCAGAGCGGCCGCTGTTGCCGGCGCCGCACCAGATCATCGAGACCTTCGCGGACGACGTCTTCGGCTGGCCGATCACGTCGCCGCGCAGTCTCGTCTATCATGGCTGGGTCACGCTGTCGGCGACCTTCCTCGGCTTCGCGCTCGGCGCCACCTTCGGCATTATCCTCGCCGTCCTGATCGTGCACGCACGCACTTTACAGAAGAGCCTGCTGCCTTGGATTATCTGCTCCCAGATGGTGCCTATCTTGGCGGTGGCGCCTATTGTGATCGTCGTGTTGGGCGCGATCGGGCTTCGCGGCTTGCTGCCGAAGGCGATCATTTCCGCCTATTTGTGTTTTTTCCCGGTCACCATCGGCGTGGTGAAAGGCTTGAGTTCTCCCGATCCGATCCAGCGCGATCTGATGCGGACCTGGTCGGCAACGCCGTCGCAGATCTTTTGGAAGCTCCGCTGGCCGTCGGCGGTGCCTTATCTTTTCACCAGCCTTAAGGTGTCGATCACGATATCGCTGATCGGCGCCATCGTCGCCGAGCTGCCGACCGGGGCGCAAGCCGGGCTCGGGGCCCGGCTGCTTTCGGGATCTTATTACGGACAGACGGTGCAGATCTGGGCGGCGCTGTTGGCCGCCTCCTTGCTCGCCGTCGGGCTCATCGGCCTTGTCAGTCTCGTCGAGCGCTGGGTGGCGCGGCGGATGGGAGCGCACTGATGATCTTGAGCTGGCAGCGCCTCGCCTTCTTGGCCGCTGCTTTTGGCACGCTGGCTTCAGCCGTCGCGCCGCTGTCGAGCGAGCCGGCCTCCGGCCTTCTCGACCGGCCGGTGCTGTTCGCGGCAACCCTGCTCGCGGCCGTGCTCTATACGGGAGCCGCGTTCGTTACTCCGCGGCTGTCGATTGCAATCACTTTCGCCGGCGTGGTGCTGAGCTGCTGCGTGACGCTTGCCTTGCTGCGCGACCCCACGATCGCCGGCTACGCCACATGGGGCTTCTGGTTAGCCGTGCTGGCCACTTGGGTAGCGGCATGGCTGGGCGTCACCAAGCTTGCTGCCGTCAAGCCGCATGACATAACGGCTTCCCGCATCGTCGATCTCGCGATTCCGCTGCTGTTCGGCGCCTTCATATTCTATCTGTGGGAGGTGGCGGTGCGCGGCTTTGGCGTGCCCTCGGTGCTGTTTCCAGCGCCGAGCGTGATCGCCGTACGGTTCGTCAGCTCACCTTGGATGCTCTGGCACGACTTTGTCCAGACTTTCCTTCTTGGCATGCTCACCGGCTACGTCATCGGTTGCGGTGCTGGCTTTCTGGTCGCCGTCCTCGCTCACCGCTATACCTTTCTCGGACGTGGATTGCTGCCGATCGGCAATTTCGTATCGGCCCTGCCGATCGTCGGCGTAGCTCCGATCATGGTGATGTGGTTCGGGTTCGATTGGCCCTCGAAAGCCGCGGTCGTTGTCGTCATTACGTTTTTCCCGATGCTGGTAAACACGCTCGCCGGTCTTGACGCCGCGGGACATATCGAGCGCGACCTGATGCGTTCCTACGGCGCCGGGCACCGGCAGACCCTGCAAAAGCTCTATTTGCCGGCGGCGATGCCGTTTATCTTCAATGCGCTGAAAATCAATTCGACCCTCGCCTTCATAGGCGCTATTGTCGCGGAGTTCTTCGGTACGCCCACCGTGGGAATTGGCTTTCGCATCTCGATCGAGGCCGGCCGCATGGCGCTCGACGTGGTGTGGGCCGAGATCGCGTTGGCCGCTATTGCCGGTATGGCCTTCTACGGAATTGTCGCGCTCGCCGAGCGCGCGACGACGTTTTGGCACCCATCCTATCGGACCTGACTCGGCGGTTCGCCACATCCTCTCGGAGTATGAGAACATGAGAAGAGTAACGATGATTGCGGCGGTCGCCGCCTTCGGCCTTCCGGTCGCCACGGCTCACGCCGCTGATAAGGTGACGATCCAGCTCAAGTGGGTCGCGCAGGCCCAGTTCGCCGGCTATTTCGTCGCCAACGCCAAAGACTTCTACAAGGACGCCGGTCTCGACGTGACCGTCAATCCCGGCGGTCCTGACGTCGCTCCGCCGCAGGTTATCGCCGGCGGCGGCGCCGACGTGGTCGTCGACTGGATGCCGTCGGCGCTGGCGTCGCGCGAAAAGGGCGTGCCGCTGGTCAATATCTCCCAGACCTTCAAGCATTCGGGCCTGGAACTCGTCTGCCGCAAGGACACCGGCATCAAGACGCCGGAGGACTTCAAGGGCAAGAAAATCGGCATCTGGTACGGCGGCAACGAATATCCGTTCCTGAACTGGATGTCGAAACTCGGCATCTCGACCAACGGCGGCGCGACTGGCGTGACCGTCATCAAACAGGGCTTCAACGTCGACCCGATCCTGCAGAAGCAGGCCGATTGTGTTTCGGCAATGACCTACAACGAATATTGGCAGATCATCGACGGCGGCTATAAGCCCAGCGAGCTCGTCGTCTTTAATTACGAGAAAGAAGGCGTGGCGACGCTGGAGGACGGCCTCTATGCCATGGAGCCGAAGCTCAAAGATCCGGCCTTCGTCGGGAAAATGGCGAAGTTCGTTAAAGCGTCGGTGAAAGGCTGGGAGTACGCCAAGGCGCATGAGGACGAGGCAGTGAAGATCATCCTGGCGACGGACACCACCGGTTCAAAGACCGAGAAGGACCAGAAGCGGATGATGGGCGAAATCGCCAAGCTACTCGCTCCGGGTAACGAAGAGCTCGATCCGAAAGACTACGACCGCACGGTCGGAATCCTGATGAGCGGAAAGTCCGATCCGGTCATCACCAAGAAGCCGGAAGGCGCCTGGACGCACGCCGTCTACGAAGCGATGAAGTAACCTTTCGCTTCGCGGTTTTTGAACCAACGCATGGCCGGCCTCGCGCCGGCCATGTTGTTTTTTTTAGGAGCCCTTTCCCGCGGCGTCCTGCAAGATCGCAATCATACGCTCGATTACTTCGTCGACCGGCGATCCGGGGGGAAACTCAAGAATTCGATTCGGATCGTTGCGCCACATGCCATCGCGTTGCTTGCTTTTGCCGGCAATCAGAAATGTGCCACCCTCGCCTTCAATACCCCAAAGCATCATGCCCCGTTCGAACACGGACCATTTCTTGACTCCGGCGTACTTCAATACCACGGGATCAGGCCATTCTCGCCGCTTTAACATTGGGACATTTGGATTTCCTCGATCAACCGTTGCCTGCAAAGCTTCGCGCAATGCTTCGGCATTCGCGGCCGCTACAACTGCCACAGGCTCTACTCCACGGTAGAAGCCCTTACTCATCTGCCCCATGGTCGGCGCGTACACGATGCCACTCCTCAGGCTGATGCTCACGTACATCGAAGTTCCTCAGAATTCCGTGACCAAGAGGTTCACATCAAGAGCTTGCGCTCGGACTCTCGCGCTCTCGATAGCCATTTTCTGAATCGGATTCATACTGCTTTTTGGTATCGCAAGGCGTAGCGTGCGGCCCGAAATGGCAGAGGAAGGGATTTCCACATAAGCGAATTCACCACCATCGTACGACGCCAACTGATCGATGTACTGATTGAGCCGATACGTCAGTCTGACCGCATCCTGATAGGTGGCGGCATTCAAGTCGATCGACTTGATGCTCGTCACCACTCCATCAAGCCAACTATCGACCACGGGAAAAGTGGAAGGCAAATTGGCGCCGAGCTCCTCATTGATAAAAGCGCCTCGCGCGGCCCAACCGAGTTTCCAGACTTCTGACGGTGCATCAACCGTCACCGGCGGCAGCGGCATGCCCGGAAAGACGAGAATACCTCCTACAGTCAGGTTTCGGAATTGCGCGACGTCTGCCGGGTCTGCATGCGCATAAGGCGCAATGCCGTCGAGAATCTCTTGGCGCGTCTGTTGATCGACGCCAGCTTCGAGGACATCGCTCAAGGCCGCATTAAGTGCGTTGCCGCCGAAGGTATCGCCGACGTCGTAGTAGTACCGCTTGATCTCGGCGCGTATCGCCTTCTCGTCTTCAGGCTTCGCGTTCGCCAGCCATTCCAGAAAATCACCAAGTTCGTCGATGCGATCTCCCGGCGGCAATCGGACCCAATCGTCACCAGTGCTGGGGGATGCGTCGGACTGAAGATCTGCATCGTCGTTTTGTGCCGTTTGGATCGGCGATGATTCGCTATCCGAACTGCCGGTAGGCGCGAACCAGCCGGGATTGGGCGGCGTGCCAGTGCGCGGATGAAGGTCGGGATTCCAGTCAACCGATCTTATAAGGGCGTCCTCAAACTCAATTTCGTCGCGTGCGGCCAAGCTGGGGAGGTCGGGAATCTTCAAGTGAACCGCGGTAATGTGCGCGAGGCAGGAATCGTTTGCATTTAAAGCCGATGCGACTACTGCCAGTCGCGGCATCAGCCCGTCGACGTTCGGACGAACATGTTTCAGCAGCTTTTCGATTACAGCGCGTTCGCGGACAACGAAGCGCCCGTCGCGCCGTTCGATCAGCCGCGTGCGTCCGATCAGCAAGCCGTCGTTAGTGCAAGCGAGCCCCAGATTATCGGCCGTAGCCTCGCTAAGACGCCAAAAAGTGTGGATCATTTGCCGTCTCTATAATTGAGGCCCTACAACCACCGCGTACATGCCGGCGTCAACAGAAGCGAGATAAGTCATTGTGATTTCTAGCGTGCGCCCGGTCGATACGAGCCATCGCGATGGGCACCGCACTTGGCACTCGAATGATTCGATGAAACCGTCGGACTGCGGGCGCAGGCTTCGCGGCGCTCGCCCGTCTAACGAAGGCCGTTCCAAGCACCGGTTGCGTCCCGCCGCTCCAGAGCGCACAATTTCATCCTAAAAGAAAATTATATGGGAGGGGACGACAATGTCGACTTACATACTGGTTCACGGCGCCTGGCATACCGGCAAAGAGCTCGAACCGACGGCAGCGCCGATCCGCGCGGCCGGCCATCAGGTCCACGCCCCGACCATCGCCGGCAACCGGCCGGGTGATTCCAAAAAGACTGGGCTCGACGAAGCCATCAACTCGATTGTCGACTATCTCGCCAGCAACAATCTGCGCGACGTCGTGCTCATGGGACACAGCTACGGCGGCATGATCATTACCGGCGTGGCCGATCGCGCCGCCGACCGCATCCGCCGTCTGGTGTACTGGAACGCGTTCGTGCCCAATAACGGCGATTCGCTCAACGACATGGTGCCGCCGCCCTACGCCGAATTGTTCGATCAGATCGCCGCGCAGCGCGGCGACGGCTCGGTGGTGCTGCCGTTTCCGATCTGGCGCGAGGCCTTCATCAACGACGCCGACGCCGAACTGGCCCAGAAGGCCTACGACGTGCTCAATCCGCATCCGCTGAACACGTTCAGCGACAAGATTTCGATCAAGACCAATCCGGGCGACATGCAGATCGCCAAGTCCTACGTCAATTGCACCGAGGACACCTCGCTGCCGCACCACTATCCATGGCACCCGCGGCTGTCGCAGAAACTCGGGCTGTTCCGGCTGGTGCAGGTGCCGGGAAGCCACGAACTGTGCTTCACCAATCCAAAGCTTTTGGCGGATGCGATCATGAGAGCGGGGCGGGATTGATACCGGAAAGCATCACAAACTTGTCATGCCCGCGCATAGCCGTTCGAAGAACGGCGTCGCTTCGCTCGCCTATGTCGCGGGCATCCACGTCTTAGGCAAAGCAAATATCCAAGACGTGAATGGCCGGAACAAGTCCGGCCATGACGGCAGAAGCAATGTGTGAGCGCACTTGACTGTGGGCGACGAGTTAATCTGGATTATTCCGCGCCGCATCTTGGAGGATGTTGATCATGCATTCGATGACGTCTCCGACGGTCGGATGGCGACAGATTTTCTGAGGATCTTCTACCAAATAGCCTCTAGAATGTTCTCGAAATCCGGTGATTTGATACTCTGTATTATTTGCTTTGACCGACCACAGCGAGGCGGATCTAGCAAACGCTGACCACGTCTTTTCGCCGGCGTATTTCGGCAGGATGGGCGGTGGCCAATTGTTTTTGGGCGGATTAGGGATGATCTCGTTTCCTCTCTTTATAGCATCACCAATGGCACGACGCAGACCGTCCGTGTCTGCTGCCGAGAGAACGACAACAGGTTCAATCTCTCTGTAAGCGCCAGTCTTCAGCCGCGCTACCGTCGGCACATAGACAACATTGCGTCTGAGATAGCAGTGGACGAGCATGTGGCGCCTAATCCCGCTCGCGCTTCACCGCCGCCAACACTTCGTCGCACGAAATCGGCGCAAAGCCCGGACGGAATTTTTCCCGGCCGAGTTTCAGGATGGCGCGATTGTACGGCACGGATACGCCGTGCTGCGCGGCGAGATCGACAATATAGCCGGTGATGGATTCAAGCTCGGTTGATGCCGCGCCGTGCAACATCACGTCCTGGGTCATGCTCGACATCCGCATGGCGCGCAAACGGCGCCGGAATAATGGACGCGTGAGCCAATCCGGCAGCGCGGCGGCAAGATGCAGAAACGCAAATGACGGCATGCCGGGCACGCGATATTCGCCGTGCCCCGCGGCGCGGATGGTGCGCACGCCCTCCCACAGAGTCTGCGTCAACAGCCGCTGAAAAATCTCCGGGCTCGACAGCGGCCGCGCGCCGCGGCCGACCAGCGCATCAAGCGCGTTGGTCAGGTTGACCACGATCTTGGTGTGGATGGCGTCCTGCATCCGGTCAACAATCTCGGTCGGGCAGCCGCGGCCAAGGACCGATTGCACCAGACGCACTTCCGCGCCGAGCGCTTTGTCCAACGTGCCGATCAACAACGGCAGCTTGTGCTGATAGCCGATGACGCCCGGCGCCTCGCGCCGCGCGTTGTAGCCGGCGATGCCGCAGACGACTTTGCTGAACAGCTTCGGCAGGATGCGCTGGTTGTCGATGCCATTGGCGATGGAAACGACAATCGGCCGGTCGCCGAGCTCGTCCTTCACCTGCCGCGCCACCGCCTCGAGGCTGTAATTTTTGACCGTCAGCACGACGATGGCGGCGTCAGCGACGGCACCGGGCCGGTCGACAATGGTCGGGTGCACCGTCCGCCGCGTCGCGTCGGGCGCGTCGAACCGGTACGTCGTGAGACCCTCGGTGCGCAGCGCCGCCAGCGTCGCGCCATGGCCCATCACGAACGTGGCCGGATAATTCTCCGCCACCCACGCCGCCACCGATCCGCCGATGGCGCCGGGACCGATGAACAAGATTTTCGGTTCTTTCATGCAATGGAGTTTATCTGGTCACCGCGGCTCGCGCCTCCTTCTCCCCGCGTACGGGGAGAAGTTTGGGATTAGCGGGCCTTCACGTTAGACAGAGAATCGCGGCCACGCCCCCTCACCCGGCGCGCTCACGCGCGCCGACCTCTCCCCGCAAGCGGGGCGAGGTGAAACGCGAGGCGCGTGCTCACCCGAGCAGCGCCAGCAAGTTCGCCTTCTTTTGCTTCACCTGGTCGAGCGTGCATTGCGACGGCGACTTGTCGGGGCGCCAGCGCAGCAGCCGCGTGCCGTGGCGGAAGCGCTCGCCGGAGAAATGATCGTAAGTGACCTCAACGACGAGCTTTGGCTTGAGCGGCTGCCATGCGCCCGAGCGCTCGGTCGACCAGCGGCTTGGGCCGCCCGGCGCATTACCGGTGAACCCTGGCGCGGCGATCAGCGCTTTTAGTTTTTTGGTCAACGCCGGCTTGTCCTCGCGCTTGATGGTCGAGGTGAAGCCGACGTGATGCAGCAAACCCTTACTGTCGTAGAGCCCGAGCAACAGCGAGCCGACCAGCGGCGAATTCGCGTTGTAACGAAAGCCGCCGACCACGCAGTCGGCGCTGCGGTGGTTCTTGATCTTCTGCATGCCGGTGCGATCGCCGGACCGGTAGACGAAGTCCAGCCGCTTGGCGATGACGCCGTCGAGCGTGGCGCCGACGCGCTTGAGCCAGCCCTCGGCGTCAGCAAGCCGCGTCGTTGCCGGCGACAACCGGATGAGTTTCGGGCCGCGGCCATAACGCCGAAAAAATGTCTCCAGCGCGCGCCGCCGCTCTTCTAAAATCTCGCCGGTCAGATCGCGCCCTTCGGCGTCGACCAGGAGATCGAACGCGATGAAGATGGCCGGGGTCTCAACCGCGAGCTTGCGCACCCGGCTCGCCGCCGGATGGACGCGCTGCAGTAATGCGTCGAATGAAAAGCCGCGGCCTAAGGGAACGGCGATCTCGCCGTCGAGCACGAATTTTTTTGGCGCCAGCGCCCGCAACGCCTCGACCACTTCCGGAAAGTACCGCGTCATCGAGCGGCCGGACTTCGATTGCAGCTCGAGCTTTTTTCCGTCGGCAAAGGCGAGCGTGCGGAACCCGTCCCATTTCGGCTCATATTGCCATTCCGGCCCGGCCGGGATGGCGTCGACCGAGAGCGCTTCCATCGGAGCAAAGGGCATTCCCAGAGGCAGCGTCATGCGAGCTCTTCGTAAAGCTCCAAGCTACCAGCCATGCCGGATTCCCGCTTGCGCGGGAATAAGCGGCCTCATTACAACAAAGCGAAAGAGCACAGCGGGGAGGACGGCGTGAGCAAGGCGCTGGAAAAGACCTACGACGGCATCATTATCGGCGCCGGCCATCACGGCCTCATTCTCGGCAGCTATCTGGCCAAAGCCGGATTGCGCATCCTGCTGGTCGACCGGCGGCTTCAGTATGGCGGCGGTTTGACCACCAAAGAGGTCACACTCCCGGGGTTTTATCACAATCTCCACTCCATCAATCATTTCCATATTTCGGAAACGCCGTGGTTCAAGGACTTGGGCCTCGAAGACCGCGTCACCTACATCACGCCGCGCTACGAATTCGGCCAGGCGCATAGCGACGGCACGGCCCTGGTGTTCGGCCGCGATCGCGAAGAGACCATCGCCAATGTCGCGCGTTTCTCCAAGCGCGATGCCGAGACCTTTCGCGACTGGAATCGGCGGGCCGAAGAGATCACCGCGCGCATCCTGATGCCGGAACGCTACGCCGAGCCGCTGTCGCAGGCCGAACGCGAAGCGTTACTGGCGAAGACCGCGATCGGGCGCGATTTCCTTTCCATCAGCCGCCGTCAGCCGCTCGACGTCGTCGAGGAGCTGTTCGAGAACGATCACGTCAAGCTTCTGTTCCTCTTCAAGGTCTCGCTGTTCGGCACTTGGCTCACCGACACGCTGTCGAAAACGAGCCCGATGGGCTCGGTGATCCGCGCCTTCGATCTCGACACCGGCTACCAGCTTTGCCAGGGCGGATCGTTCAATCTGGCGCGCGGGCTGATGGAAACGTTCATTGCCGCCGGTGGCACGTTTGCGCCCCAGGTGGCGATCGACCGCATTCTGATCGAAGGCGGCCGCGCCGGCGGCATTGTGCTCGCCGATGGCCGCACCGTTCGGGCGCGCAGCTTCGTCGCCTCTACCCTCGACGTGCATCAGACTTTCGAGACATTGATCGGCCGGACGCAATTGCCGGCGGCGTTTCTCGAGAAACTGGACGGCTTTCAATACACAAACTGGACGCTGTTCGGTCTGCACCTCGCGCTGCACGAAAGCCCGCGCTTTGCCGCGGCCGCCTTCGATCCGAACATCGACCGCACCTTGAAATGGAGCATTGGCGCGGAGACCATGGAAGACCTCTTCTCCGCCCACGAAGACGTCAAAGCCGGCCGCGTGCCGCGCATCGTGCAATTCGGCTCCGGCCCGTTGAGCCTGCTCGATCCGACGCAAGCGCCGCCCGGCAAGCACACGACCTATTGCTGGCACGTCATGCCGTTTGAACCGGATTTGGGCGGCCAGGACTACGAAGACTTCAAGCGCGACTTCGCCGAGAAGATCATCGATACATTCGCGCATTATTGCCCGAACCTGACCCGCGACAACATCATCGGGCAATATGTCTATACGGCGAAGGAATACACCGCCGAGATGATCAACATGCGCCGCGGCGACATTTTCATGGGCGCGTTCAACGCCGAACAGGTGATGTACAACCATTTCGGTTATCGCACGCCGATCCCGAATCTTTACATGGCCGGCTCGGCCGGGCATCCGGGCGGCGCTATTTCCGGCGGCGCCGGCTATATTACCGCCGGCATTATCGCCCGCGATCTCGGCGCGAAACTGTGGTGGCGGCCGGACGACGCCGGCGCGGCGCTCGCCGCACTGGCAGAAGCGGCTTAACGCCCAACTGATAAACCAGGCCCTACCATGTCCGACACATTTTCCGTAACCGACAAGGTCGTGGTGATCACCGGCGCCGGCCAGGGCCTCGGCCGCGCCTTCGCCAAGACCTTCGCCTCCGGCGGCGCCAAGGTCGTGATCGCCGAACGCAACGTCGACAAAGCCCGCGATGTCGAGCGCGAAATCGCCGCCGGCAACGGCCACGCCATTGTCGTCGAGACCGACGTCGCCGACGAAGCATCGGTCGCGCGCCTGGCCGAGCGCGTCGGCCAGACCTTCGGCCGCGCCGACGTGCTCATCAACAACGCCGCGATGTTCTCGACGCTAGAGATGCGGCCGTTTGAGCAGATTCCGCTCGCCGAATGGGAGCAGGTGTTGCGCGTCAATATCACCGGGCCGTTTCTGTGCTCACGCGCGCTGGTGCCGCTGATGCGCAAGAACAAGTGGGGCCGCATCATCAACATGGCGTCGGGTGCGGTAACGCTCGGCCGTCCGAATTACCTGCACTACATCGCCTCGAAAGCGGCGCTCGCCGGCATGAGCCACTCCATGGCGCGTGAACTCGGCGGCGACGGCATCACTGTGAACGCCATCCTGCCGGGCGCCACCTTCACTGAAATTCCGCGCAAGACCGTCACGCCGGAGCAAAAACAGCGTATTATCGCCATGCAGTCGATAACGCGTCCGCAAGTGCCGGAAGATTTGCTCGGCGTCGTGTTGTTCCTCGCCTCCGATGCTTCCGCGTTCATGACCGGGCAGGAACTCACCGTCGACGGCGGCGCGACGCACCCTTAAGGATTTCGCGTCAGGAGTGACGTCCATCGATTTCGCTTTCTCCGAGCTGCAGCAATCGTTGCGCGACGCGATTGAGAAAATCTGCGCGCGTTTCGGCGATGATTATTGGCTCAAGCGCGACAGCGACGGCAAATTCCCGGAAGATTTTTACCGCGCGCTCGCGGCTGATGGCTGGCTCGGCGTCTGCATCCCACAAGATTTTGGCGGCTCCGGATTGGGCATCGGCGAAGCCGCGGTGATGATGGAAACCATCGCCGCCTCTGGCGCCGGCTTTTCCGGCGCCTCCGCCGTGCACATGAACATTTTCGGGCTCAATCCGGTCGCGGTCTATGGCACCGCCGAGCAGAAAAAGCGGATGCTGCCGCCGATCGCCGCCGGCAAGGAAAAAGCCTGCTTCGCCGTGACCGAGCCGAATGCCGGCCTCGAGACCGGGAAATTGCAGACCCGCGCTGAGCGGCGCGGCGATCACTACGTAATCAACGGTGCGAAAATCTGGATCTCGACCGCGCAAGTCGCCGACAAGATGCTGATCTTGGTGCGCACGACACCGGCAGAAAACACGCGCAAGCCGACCGATGGATTGAGCCTGTTCTACACCGCGCTCGATCGCCGCCACGTCGAAGTGCGTGTGATCGATAAAATGGGCCGGCACGCCGTCGACTCCAATCAGCTCTTCATCGACGCGCTCAAAGTACCGGCCGAGGACCGCATCGGCGAGGAAGGCCGCGGCTTCGAATACATTCTGCACGGCATGAATCCCGAACGCATCCTGATCGCGGCGGAAGCGATCGGGCTCGGCCGCGCCGCGCTCAAACGCGCCGCCGCTTATGCCAAGGAGCGCGTGGTGTTCGGGCGGCCGATCGGACAAAACCAGGCGATCCAGCATCCGCTGGCGGAATGCTGGATCGAGCTGGAAGCGGCCGAACTGATGGTGCGCAAAGCCGCTTGGCAATACGATCAGAACATTCCCTGCGGGCCCGCCGCCAATGCCGCGAAATATCTTGGCGCCGAAGCCGGCTTCAAAGCCTGCCAGACCGCGGTGATGACCCATGGCGGCTACGGCTATGCCAAGGAATATCACGTCGAGCGCTATCTGCGTGAAAGCCTGATCCCGCGCATCGCGCCAGTGTCGCCGCAGCTTATTCTCTGCTTCATCGCCGAGAAGGTGCTGGGACTGCCGAAGTCTTATTGAAAGCGCCGATGACCGAGCCAGCGCCGCTGCACGGATTGCGCATCATCGACCTCACCTCGATGGTGCTCGGCCCTTACGCCACGCAGATTCTCGCCGATTACGGCGCCGACGTCGTCAAGGTCGAGCCGCCGCGCGGCGATTTGATGCGCACCGGCGGCGCGCAAAAACACGCCGGCATGGGCGCGCTGTTTTTGCAGCTCAATCGCAACAAGCGCAGCGTGGTGCTCGATCTGAAACAGCCGGCGGCACGGCAGGCGCTGCTACGGCTTTGCGCCGGCGCCGATGTGCTCGTCCATAACAATCGCCCCGCGGCGATGCGGCGGCTTAATCTCGGCGACGCCGAAGTGCGCAAGGCTCATCCGCGGCTCGTCTATGTCAGCCTGTTCGGCTATGGCGAAAACGGAGCGTATGCCGGCAAACCCGCCTACGACGATCTGATCCAGGGTGCGGTCGGCCTGCCGGCGTTGGCCGCCGAAGCGGGCGGCGGCGAGCCGCGCTACGTGCCGCTGACCCTGTCGGACCGCATTGTCGGCATTTACGCGGTCCACGTCGTTCTCGCCGCTCTCCTGCAACGCGACCGCACTGGGCAAGGCTGCTCGGTCGAGCTGCCGATGTTCGAAACCATGGCGCAAATGGTGCTCGGCGATCACCTCAGCGGCCGTTCTTTCGATCCGCCGCTCGGCGAGCCCGGATACGCGCGCTTGCTCACCCCCAACCGCCGACCCTATGCGACGCGCGACGGCCATGTTTGCGCGCTCATTTACAACGACAAGCATTGGCGCGCGTTCTTTACGGCGATCGGCCGGCTCGACGAGTTCACCGCCAATCCGAAACTCTCCGACCACGCCATTCGCGCGCAGCATTACAACGAAGTCTACGGCATTGTCGCCGACATCCTGCGCACCGGCACCACGACCGAATGGCTTGAGCTGTTCGATCGCTGCGACATCCCCTGCGCGGCGATGAACGATCTCGACGCGCTGATTGACGATCCGCACTTGGCGTCGGTCGGATTCTTCCAGACACTGACCCATCCGACCGAGGGCCGTATCCGCTACATCGGCATTCCGAGCCGCTGGAACGGGTCCGGCCTCAGGATCACCCGACACGCACCGCTTTTGGGCGAACACAGCATCTCGGTCCTAAGCGACGCGGGCGTGACGGCGTATGAGATTGAGGCGCTGTTGCGCAGCGGCGCTACCATTGACGGCGCGACCAAGAGCGGCGGCAAAGCCGCGCCGCCAGAGCGCATTGCCGGCAAAAGTCCGATATCATAGCGTCCGCTTAGCTTTAAGAAAATTCAGGGAGAACGCCCATGTTCCGGCTTTCGATACTGGCCACTCTTTTGGCCGTGACGGCGACCGTCTCCGCACGAGGGGCCGACGCGCCGGCCGAGATCAAGCTCGGGACGCTCTACGCCTCCTCCGGGCGCTACGCCAGCATCTCGCTGCCAGTCCATAGCGGGCTGAAGCTCTGGATCGATCAGATGAACGCCGACGGCGGCGCCTTCGTCAAAGCCTTCAACAAAAAAATTCCGCTCAAGCTCATCGCCTATGACGATCAGAGCAACACTGCGACCGCGGCCACGCTCTACAATCAGCTCATCACCCAGGACAAAGTCGATATCCTGATCTCCGATTCCGGATCGGTACTCACCTCGGTGGCGGTGCCGATTGCCCGCGACCACAAAATGTTCCTGTTCGACCAGACGGGCACCGGCGCGACCTTCTTCACGCCGGACAATCCCTACATCGCTCTGATGTCCGATCCGGTGTCCACCATCTGGCCGAAGCCGCTCGCCGACTTTCTGACCCATGACGGTCCAGGCCTCGGCATCAAACGCGTCGCCATGCTTTACGCCACCAACGACTTTACCGGTACTCAAGCCAGCGCGGTGCGCAAATTCATTAAGGAATCGACTTCCGGCGTGGAGCTGGTGTTCGACGAAGGTGTGCCGACGGAAACGTCAAGCTACACCGTCCTTCTCAACAACATCCGCGCCGCTAATCCCGATGCCGTTATTCACCTCGGCTACGCATCGAATGACATCGCTTTCCTGCGCAACGTGCAGGACAGTGGCATCAAGTTCAAATTCCTGTTCGCGATATATCCCGGGCTGGAGACCGAGTTGCTTGAGAAGAATGTCGGCGATAAGGGGCTGAGTTATGTCTTCACGTACGTTCCTTCATCGGAAATCTCCTATGAAACGAACTTCGGCATGTCGCTGAAGGATTACAGCGCCGCCTGGCATAACAAATACGCCGACAGCAAGATCGAGTTCGGCTTCAACTCGGTCGCCGGCTATACCACCGGCCTGGTGCTGGAAAAGACGCTGGCGACGGCGGAAAGCCTCGATCAGCTGGAGCTGCGCAAGGCGGTGTTCGCGCTGTCGGGAAACCTGAAGACGCTGGATGGAACGTTCGAGCTCGACCCCAACGGCGCGCAGATCGGCGAGATCACGCCGCTCGGCCAGTTCCTTCCAGGCGACGACAATCATCAGAAGCTGGTGACGGTCTGGCCGCACGAACTTGCCAACGGCAAGCCCGTCTATCCGCGCCCCTAACAGGTAGCCGGCCAATCGGCGGAGCGCGGCTCATGTTCACCTACAGCCTGCTGGCCGGACTCTTGTTCGGCCTTTATTTCTCGCTGATCGGCCTCGGGCTCAATCTCATTTTCGGCGTCATGCGCATTGTCAATCTGGCGCATGGCGACTTTCTCATGCTCGGCGCCTTCCTGGCGTTCTGGCTGTTCACGCTGTTCGCCATTAATCCGGTTCCCGCTATCCCCATCGCCTTCGTCGGTTTCGCCATTGCCGGCGTGCCGATTTATTACCTGCTGGTGCCGCGGCTCTTGCGCGCCAAGGACCCGGAAATGCTCTCGTTCATCCTGTTCTTCGGTCTCGCGCAGGTGATCGAAGCAGTGACGACCATCGCTTTCGGCACCAGCGAGCGCTCGATCCCCGGCAATCAGCTTGGCCAGGCGATTGCGACAGTTGAGGGCTTGTTCACAGGACACGCGGTCGACGACGGCCCGGTCGAGATTTTCGGCCAAACATTTCCGGCATCGTGGGTGGCCAGCGGCATCGCCAGCGGCTGCGCGGTGCTGCTGGTCTATGTTTATTTGTACCAAAGCCGCCTCGGCTATCTCACGCGCGCGGTGATGGACAATCGCGAGGAGGCGGTCGCCGCCGGCATCGACGTGCACCGCGTCTCCGCCATCGCGTTCGGCATCGGGCTCGGGCTTGCCGCCGTTGCCGGTGTATTCGCGCCCTTCATGCTCGGCAGCATCACGCCGGCCATGGGTGCCGAGATCACCATTACCGCTTTCGCCGTTATTGTTATCGGCTCGCTCGGCAATCCGCTCGGCACCGTGCTCGGCGGGGTGATTTACGGCGTCTCCTACATGCTCATGCAGAGCTACTTCAGCAGCTGGGCCAATCTTCTCCCCTACGTGCTGCTGATCGCGATTTTATTGGTGCGGCCGAGCGGGCTATTGGGGCGGCGGGTGCGCCGTGCCTAAGATCGCGCGTGACCTGCTCCTGATCCTGCTGCCGGTGATCGCGGCGTTTGCCGTCTTGCCGGCGATCTACAGCAATCATCTGTTGCTGTTCAACTTCATCATCGCCATGACGCTGGCGCAGGGGCTGAACATCATTTACGGCTTCACCGGCTATTTGCCGTTCGGCTATGTCGGATTTTTCGGCGCCGGCGCGTATGGCTTCTCGCTGGCCGTGATGCATTTGCAGGCGCCCCCGCTCCTCGCCCTGGCGGCCGGCGCCGCCGCCGCCGTGCTGTTCGCGCTCCTGCTCACCCCATTGTTTCGCTTGTCGGGCGCTTACTTCTCGATCGCCAACCTCGCAGCGGCGCTAGCGATGTTGCAGGTGGTCTCGAACCCGAACCTGGAAAGCATCACCAAGGGTCCCTACGGCATCAGCCTGAACGGCGTATTCAATCCGACATTCGCCTACGCCTCGGCGCTTGCGATCCTTGGCGCGACGTTGGGACTCGTCATTTATCTGCGCCGGTCGCATTTCGGCATGGCGCTGCGAGCCATTCGCGAAGACCCGATCAGCGCCGGCATGGCCGGCATCAACGTGGTGCGCGAACGCATCATCGCCTGGTTGCTGAGCGCGCTGGTCGCCGGTCTCGCCGGCGGAGTCTTCGCCTGGTACGTGTCGGTGTTTTATCCGGAGACCGTGTTCAGCGTCGAATTCACCATCTTCTCCATCGTGTTCGTGCTGTTCGGCGGCAATGCCACCGTCGTCGGACCGATCCTCGGCGTGATCGTGCTCTACGGCATCTACAACGCCGTCGGCATTTCGACGCCGCAATACTTTCAGCTGATCTACGGGGCGCTGATCATGGGATTGGTGCTGTTCCTGCCGAACGGGCTGATTTCGCTCTTGCAACGCCGGGGCATCGATGTCCCCTGACGCCGCGCCGCTGTTGCATGTCGACGGCGTGGTGAAGCGCTTCGGCGGGTTTCGCGCGCTGGATAATTTGAGCTTCACCATTGGCCGCGGCGAAATTCTCGGGCTCGTCGGACCGAACGGCTCGGGCAAGACCACCTGCATCAACGTCATCTCCGGTCTATACCCGCCCGATTCCGGAAACATTCGCTTCGAAGGCCGCGCCGTCGGCGGGTTGCCGTCACACCGGCTGGTGCATGCCGGCATCAACCGCACTTTCCAGGTGCCGCGTCCGTTTCTTAGCCTCTCGGTACGCCAGAATGTTGAGATCGCGCTCGCGTATGGCGGCGGCCGTAACGGCGCGGCCGATGGCGATGCGATCCTCGTGTCGCTCGAGCTTGCCGCTTTTGCCGACAAACCCGCCGGCGAGCTCAACAGCGCGCAACAAAAAATGCTTGATCTCGCCCGGGCGCTGGCAACGGGGCCGCGGCTCCTGCTCGTGGATGAGCTCGCCGCCGGGCTCAATCCGGCGGAGCTCGAGCGCGTGGCGGAAAAAATGAAAGAACTGGCGCGCAGCGGCATCGCGTTGCTGGTGGTCGAGCATCTGATGGGGTTCATCGACCAAATCACCGACCGCATCATTGTGATGAATGCCGGCAAAGAGATTTTCGAAGGCCGGCTCGCGGAAGCCGCCGGGAACGCGCAGGTGGTGGAAGTCTTTCTCGGAGACGAGCATGCCGCTTGAGGGGCCGCAACTGCTTGCCCTCGCCGGCATCACCGCTGGTTACCGGCGCATGCAGGTATTGTGGGGCGTCGATCTGTGCGTCAACGAGAATGAAACGGTGGTGCTGCTCGGCGCTAATGGTGCCGGAAAAACCACCTTGCTGAAAACCATCATGTCGCTGGTCGAGCCGTGGAACGGCCGGATCGATTTCGCCGGCGAAGATATCACCGCGCTGCGCACGGATCAGCGCGTGCGGCGTGGCATTGTCTTTATGTCGGAGACATCCGGATTTCCCGGACTGAGCATCGAAGAAAATATTCTGATCGGCGCGCAATTTATTCCCAGGGCGCAAGCGCGCAGGCGCATGGCCGAGCTGTTCGGCCTATTCCCCGCACTGGCCGAGCGCCGCCGCGCGCCTGCGGGCAGTCTCTCCGGCGGGCAGCGCAAAATGCTCGGTGTCGCCAAGGCGCTGGCCGGTAATCCCCGGCTTCTGGTGATGGATGAGCCGTCGGCCGGATTGTCGCCGCGTTACGTTAAGGAAGTTATCAGCGTGCTGGCGCAATTTCGCTCGCAAACGCTGGCGCTCTTGATCGCCGAGCAGAACGTAAAATTTCTCGCTTTGGCCGATCGCGTCTACACGCTCGAGGCCGGCCGCATCGGATTTTCCGGGACGGTTGCCGTTATGCAGGAGAACGACGCGTTACGGCGAGCTTACTTCGGCTTGAAGTAAGCGGCGTCAGGCGGC
>Ga0302324_100003614_pt1 | contig 34845 bp, 29 predicted proteins | sample Palsa_T0_1_FD_201949 | JGI IMG/M metagenome (GOLD analysis project Ga0302324, IMG submission 201949) | Peat permafrost microbial communities from Stordalen Mire near Abisko, Sweden - Palsa_T0_1 | ecosystem: Environmental > Terrestrial > Soil > Palsa > Peat permafrost | place: Sweden: Abisko...
TGGAAGCGCTGGCGCCGCCCAGGCCCGAAGTTGCCAAGCGGAGAAAGGTGTCGTAGAGTGGGTTACGAGGGAGCCGCTACTTTCCACGGAGCTCCGGGCATTCCCCTCCGAAGTGTGGGTACGGAGCAAATCCGCCCTCTGGAAGCTCATAGGATGGGACTCACGACGAAGGAAATCGAAAACGCAAGACCAGGCAGCAAGCCGTACAAATTGGCAGACGGCGGCGGACTGTGCCTTCTTATCTCTCCAACCGGCGCAAGACTCTGGCGCTGGCGCTATCGCTTCGATGGCACGGAGAAGATGATGGCGTTAGGGGAATACCCGCTCGTCACGCTCAAGGAAGCCCGCGAACGTCATTTTGCAGTTCGCCAAAAGTTGGCTACCGGCATTGACCCTATGGTTGAGCGCAAGGCTGAAGCCGCGGCCCGGCAGCGGGAAGCCGAGGAACGGCAGCGTGAGGCGGAAGACAGCTTTGAAAAAATCGCTCGCAAATGGTGGGAGTGGTGGGCCACCGGGAAGTCTCCCCGCCATACCGATTACGTCTTGCGGCGCCTGGAAGCTGATGTCTTCCCGGCCTTCGGACCCAAGTTCATCGACAACGTGACCGCCGCTGACATTCGGAAGCTCATGCTTGTAATCGAGGGTCGCGGAGCAAGAGACGTAGCGAAACGCGCGCACGAGACTACAGGCCAGATCTTCCGCTACGCAATCGCCCACGGAATCGCCAGCCGGAACCCCGCCGCCGATTTCAAACCCAAAGATATTCTGGCCGAAGCCAGGGAAGAAAACTTCTCGCGCGTGGATGCCAAAGAACTGCCCACACTGCTCGCGAAGATGGTCAACTACGATGGCGATGCGATTACGCGCCTTGCCATGCGACTCATGGCCCATACATTCGTGCGCACGTCTGAACTCATCGAATCCGAATGGCAGGAGTTTGACCTGGACAAGGCCCGTTGGGATATTCCGGCCGAGCGCATGAAGATGGAGACGCCGCATATTGTTCCCTTGTCACGGCAATCCGTGAGCGTACTCCGTGCTCTGCAGTTGTTAACGGGTAACGGCCGGTTCGTTTTCCCTGGCGCGCGCGACAAAAACAAGCCTATGAGCAACAATACGATTTTGTTTGCGCTGTATCGTCTTGGCTATAAGGGCCGGATGACCGGTCACGGTTTCCGCGGATTGGCATCCACGATCTTGCATGAGAACGACTTCGCAGATGAGCACATTGAATTGCAGCTCGCTCATCTGAAGCGCAACAAAGTGGCCGCTGCATACAATCACGCCAGGTACCTCAGTCAGCGTGCATCGATGATGCAGTGGTGGGCAGATTATTTGGACGCTCAATTATCCATGGGCGGGGAAAGCAAAAGCAGCGCAGGCGGGAAAGGCGCTGCGGTTCACACACAGACGGCCGGCATGAAGCCGCGCGCAAGCGTTAAGCCACAGACCGCGATGCCTGTACCCGCTCTAAAGCCCACTGCCTGACTTCGGATCTGACCCACGCAGCTGCACGCGGGCCAAGGCGGACTGGCGCAGGAAAGCTCTTGTCCCGGATCAGTTCGTAAATGCTGGTTTTTCCAAGGCCCGTGATTGCTTTCACGTCTGGCAGACGCAAGAATTGGACCTCTACCTGAGGCTCTTGGGGATTCTTGAGCAGTGTTTCGTTAGGCACAAGCACCTCTCTGGCGGGCGGCTTTCGGTTGCGATCTTTCCGCCCTCGGGCCGTCGGACCGGAGTCTTGGAATTCCGAGAAGCGCGAATATTCCCGGTAGCACGTGCGGGAGGCGGTTCAGGTTTGGGATCAGTTTTGGCCGCATTGGGGAGTGCCTCAGTCTCAACCGGAAATGGCAGTTCAAACTGTTCGGTCTGGTCGCTATGCAGGCGGCGTTGGGCGAGGGGAAAAGGGCGCAAGGGACACCTCGACGGCCTTACTTGCTTGACAATACTGCGTACTTGGCCATAAAGTCAAGTTGTATCGTTACAGTTCTATTTTCTGTAATCGAATTTTCAAGGAGCACTATGGCGGAGCGATCCCCGCAGCAACAGCCGGTCATCTCGATTCGCATTTCGGAAGAGCTTCGAGAGCGGCTTGAGAAGCTGAAGCAGATGATGGCACTCAAGAGTGGCGTGAGCGTATCGACTTCGGAAGCCGCGAAGCAACTCCTAGAATCCGCCAAGGACGACCGCATCGAGGTGGTCGGTTTGCTGCTTGAACCGACGGAATCTCTGCTTAAGGTCCGCAAGAAGCTGGAGTCGAGGCTGACGCTCTCGCAGGCCGAATGGACACTTGTCGCCTACTACTGCACGCAAGGCGCAGAGTCGTTCGCGAGCACAGAGCAAGGGCAGCTTTCCTATGAATCGCTGGCAGAGATGCTCGAAGCCTTTCTCGCGGCTCATGCCGTTCCGCGCAAACCATCGAAGGTCCCTCTGGACTGGGTGTACCTGCAGACTCTTCCGGCTGAAAAGCCGGACGAGTTCAAGGAGCCGGACGAGGTCACCAAAGAGGACGTTCGGAGGGTGGTGAATCGCACGATTCGAATGCTGCGGAATCCAGCTCAGAAGAGACGTAGACCGATACTTGCCGTCCGCAATTTATACACCATGCTGGACGATGAGAAGTTCTCGAATATCGAGAAGCTGAATGATGCACTCTGGCCGCACTGGAAGTCGTTGTGGCCCGTCTGCGCTCGCGGTCACTATGCTCTGCACCGGAAGCCTCTGCGAGAGAAGCATCCAGCGGAAGCCATTGACGAAGATTTCGAGTTGCCCGTTCAGCGGGGACTGCCGTCGTTTGAAGAAGGCGGATACCGGCTTGAGCTGGTCCGCGACGAAGGCAATGAGTTCACGCCACGGCTACTGTTTCCCGGCCCGCTTGCGCCGCGCTATCCCGTGTATGGATACCCTCGGATTGCCGAGTTCCGAAGGATGCTGGAGCTGCTCGATTTGGAACCCGCCATGAGCCAGTGGAAGGGGTACTACTTCACGGCGTTCAGTGGGATATTGGAGAACGAGGAACGCGGCGTCCAATTCGGCTCCCGCGAGAACGGCATCAGCTTCAGTATTCCGCTAGACGGATGGAAGGCGCTTCAGAGCCTGTTTCGCCGCGCCTGGCAGTCGCCTGAAGTGGCCAGCGCCTGGCAGGCTTTGGTGTTTGAATTTGGGGAGCTATAAGCGCACGGTGCTTCGCACCGGGAGTATCTCGACACTCCACCCCTGAAAGGGTTGCGTTTGCAACCGCGCGTTTGCATTCGGTAACGCGTTGAAACATTGCAACTTCTGAAAACTATGTAATTTTGGCGGTTGCGTCTGGAAACGATCGTGCTGAGATGCAAAGGAGGCGATGAAATGACAACCGATACCGTTCGAATCGAAGACCGTTTCGCCCGGCTGCGGGGCAGAGAGACCCGCACGCGGAGTGTTGCAACACGGTTCACTCCGGCTGAAGAAAAGGCCCTTCTGAAGGCCGCCGAAGTTAGCGGGAAGAACCTTCGCGAATGGGCTCGTGAGGTGCTGCTGGGAAGCACCAATCTGGCCAACCAGCATGAAATGCCCATGCACATCTTCACGGAACTCGTGGCAATCCAAATGCTTCTGATGAACACGCTTGAACCGCTCCTGCGTGGAGACAGGATGCAAACCGAACAGATCAAACTTCTCTACCGCCAGGTACAAACCGCCAAGGCTGTCAAAGCGCAGGAACTTCTTGAGATGCGCGCCAAAAGGCGAGCCGAAGAAGTCGCGCAATCAAAGAGATGACATTCCCCGGATAACAGCAGCCTAGCCGAGGCCCGGCCGGTGTCAAGGCCGCGCTTCGCGCGTCGCTTCGCGCGTCGCTTCGCGCGTCGCTTCGCGGTCAAGAGCCTTGACACCGGCCTACCAGCCTCGGCTTATCATCCCAAATATCCGGGGAATGTCAGATCTGTTTGGCTCCTGCGCATCCCCACGGTACTGCTTGGGCTATTCGTGACTTATCACCGGCACACAAGCAGTGAGCTGAGTTCGTCGTATGTTCGGCGAGGAATCGGTTGAGATCTTCATATCCCGTCCAAATTCAATCAGTCCCGCAGGAGGCAATGTATTCGTGAATCGCGGCGACTACTACGGAGCCTTCTCCGACAGCGGAAGCCACGCGCTTCACAGATCCGGAGCGCACGTCGCCCACTGCAAAAACGCCAGGGAGCGCGGTCGCATATGCAGATCTCTGCTTTCCCCCCGACGCATCTGTCCCGGTACGGATGAAACTTTTGCCATCGAGATCGAGACATCCTCCGAGCCACTCTGTGTTTGGCTCGGCGCCCGTCATCACGAAGACGCTGCCGATGAGGTGTATCTCAGATCGCCCGGCTGCCCGATCCGTCCACTGCACCGAGCGAAGATAGGTATCGCCATCCAGAGCGGTAATCTCAGTCTGCAGGTGCACGGTAATTCTCGGAGAAGAGGTGATTCTCTGGATCAGATAATCGGACATAGTGGCCGCCAGAATCGCGCCGCGAACCAGCAGATGCAAGTGGGAGACCGTGCGCGCAAGAAAGACAGCGGCCTGGCCCGCAGAGTTTCCTCCGCCAACCACCACGGCTTCCTGGCCAGTGCAAAGCGGCGCTTCCATGGCAGTGGCTGCATAATAGATTCCCTGGTTTTCAAAGCGCGAATAGTCCGGCAGATTCAGCTTTCGATATGGCGCTCCGGTCGCAATCACGATGGTCTTTGCCGTCACCACCTGCTGATCCTGCAGATTTAGGCGATACGGTCTCTGACCGCAGTCCAAAGACGCGACCGCCCTAGACACCGCCAGCCACGCTCCAAACTTCTGTGCTTGTAATTGGGCGCGATTGGCCAGTAACTGCCCCGAGATGCCGGTTGGAAATCCAAGGTAGTTTTCTATCTTGGAGCTTGTTCCCGTGTCAAGGGCCGAAGATGGAAGCGGAAGTATTTGCGCGGTTCGACATGCAATATGTTGGGCCGCCGCTAGTGGCATAGTTTGCCCGCTGTAGCTAAATGGTCTCTCGAATCATGCCAAATCGCCGAGTATCAAATCGAGCGGTGTCTGGATTCTCGCGTTTCCGGTCGGTTTCCCGACAACTCCGGAAGTACCGGAAAATTGGAGTAATGTCCGGATTGCCGACCACCCACAACCCTGTCAATGGGTGCGTTGGCATGTTCGCGACGCTCGTCCCGATTGAGCATCCTCGGCGCGGGGTCCGGCCTCCACGCGATTCCCCGCTCCGCAACGTCTAGTTGGGACGGGCGGCGGTGGTTGTGTTCACGAAGAGGACGGCGTCAAAGGAGCTCGGACCGGAAAAATCGCTGGTCCAGTGCTTGGCAACGCTTGCGTCGCTGAAGTCTGCGCCGATATCGCGGGTTCGATGCGGCTGGGCGAACCATGCGGCGACAGGGCCGTCTTTGGGCAAAGTGCGCAGGTCGAGAGCGAAGATGGGGATGCCCGTGGCTGCGAGAGCTGCGTCGAAGGTGCCTTCGGGGGCGGGGGCAACAGTGAAGGGATGCACGCCGGATTTGTTGCCCACATCGACGGCACGGAAAGAGCCATGGTCGAAGGCAAAGCCGAAATTCATGACTTGCGGGCCGAAAAAGCTGCGCAGATGGCCGCCCAGGGAATGCCCGTGGGAGTACGTCCAAGAGACATGAGCGTTGTGCGCCCACAAAATGATCTTTGCGCCGGGGTTGTGGTCGGCGATCCAGCGAACATTCTCGGCCATGCTTTGGTCGCGGAAATCGCTGGCCGCGTCCATGTCGCCGGCGTTCTCGATGGCTGTCACATGCGCGTACTGGCGGACGATGGTTGCATTCTGGATGGCCCAGTCTGCGTCGCTGGCGGTGGCTCCGGCTGCGATCAGAGCAGTGCGGTGCGCGGTAAGGTAGTCGACAACGGACTTGCATTTCGGGTCGACCGTGGCGGCATCGACCGGTGGTACGGTGTACTGGCTGCGAAGGCTCTGGGCGCCGGTATGGGCGACGGATTTATCGACGGTGATGGAGTAGCCGGCGGTGGAGAAGCTTCGACCGCTGGCGCTCTGACCGCCGACCTCGAAGCCGCGAAGGGCGGGCGACTCGAAGTCGAAATCGAAGGCAGATGGATCGAGGTAAGGAGCGCCATCGACCTCGACTGCAAGAGAGTCAAACCAGGCCGTGCCGTTGCCGGGATGAAAGACGCCGAATCTGATTTTGCGCGCATCGGCGGGGACGTCGAGCGAGATCGCGTACGGAGTCCAAGAGGTGGTGCCTCTCGCGCCACGGCCCCCCATGTTATCGAAGGCGAGTTCCTTGCCGCCATCGCCATTGACGCCCCACCAGAGGCCGGCATATCCGCGGGTGATGTTCTCGGTTTTGATGAAGCCGCTGAAGCGAATGTGGTGGCCGGCCGCGGCAGCCACCGGGAAGGTGGCAGAGGCGACTCCGAATGAGGCCGGGTCGGCCGAAGCGGCGTCCTTCCAGTCCAGGTTGAGGGTGGGCAACCAGGTGGGATCGTATTGCTGGACGAAGTGGCGGACGGCCTCGACCGAGAGAGCGGCGAACTGCATATCGAAGCCGGTGAATTCGATGTGGCCTTTGCCGGACTGATTGAAGTCGCGCATCCAGAGGATCATGTCGAGCACCTCTTGGGTGTTGACGGTCCAGAAGTATAGGCCTCCAAGAAGCTGCTTTGGGTCGCCGACGCCGTGGAGGACGTAGTCGTTGAGGCGGTAGGCCTCGGGCATATTAGCTTCGATGGAGAAGATGGTGAATCCCTTTTGCGCAGCCAGGTATTCGATGACGCGGTGCTTGAGCTGGAAGAATTCGCGCGTGCCGTGGGTGGCTTCGCCGAGTTCGACGATTCGGGCGTTGCCCACGATCTGGCCGAGAGGCTGAAGGTCGGCAAAGCCGTGGCCCGCTTCGACGGATTCAAGGGGGATGGCGTTCTGGCGCATCCACTGGACGGCGGCCTGCTCTTCCGAGGTCTGAGCGTTGGGCTCGGTGGCTGTCGAGACGGGTGCAGACTGGGCCTCTGAGACGGCCAGGGCAAAAGCCATCAGGAGGGAACAGCAAAGCGCGCGAGAGCTGAGCGTCATGGTATCAGCGATTCTACAGCAATACCTGAGTTGCTGTGACCGGTTGGGCTCTGTGCAAGGTCCCCGCTCTTTGAGGTCGCGTCGACTCGGATTCTCCGCTCTTTCTGCTCTCCGGGAATTCGTGCTCCGACGCGGCGAGCAGGTATGAATTCTATTCCGCGCGCAATGCCTCTACCGGATCGACGGCAGTGGCGCGGCGCGAGGGCAGATAGCAGGCCAGCCCCGAAATGGCGATGACACACACGGTGGCAACGAGGTAGGTCAGCGGGTCCATGGGGCTCACATCGAAAAGCAGTAAACGCATGAGACGCATGGCGGCAAACGCGGCACCCACGCCGAAGATCACCCCAATGGCGGTGAGCAGCAACCCTTGGCGGACGAAGAGCCCGGTGAGCGCACTGCGCTGCGCGCCCATGGCCATGCGGATGCCGATCTCGCGTGTGCGTTGCGACACCGCGTAGGAGATGACGCCGTAGATGCCGACGATGCCAAGCAGAAGGGCCATACTGCCCGCTACGGTACAGAGGAGATTTGTGGATCTCGACAGGGAGTCCTTTTTCACACTTCTCATGGAGATTTCGAATGCCTAGACGGTTCACTCTCGTCCCTCCCCTTTAGTTGGACGAACTCGCTTCATACCATCAAGACATTGTGCAGCGGGTACTTCGCCAAGGCAAGGTGCGTATTGTCATTACGGAATCTTATGTAAGCACCGTCCCAATCGTCTTAGTGGCTGTCGGGAACTTACCAATACCCGCGCCTACCACTTCGTCGGCCACCGTCACATAGACATCGGCGACCGTCCCGGTAATGCGCGTGTGAGCCCCTTTGGCCAACCTCTTGCTGCCTCCGGCCACAAGCATCGCCAAGCCGATGTTTTTGTGCGGATTGGCCTCGGCATGTTCGTGCACGTAAATCAGGCTGGTGTGGTCAAACAGCGTGCCATCGCCTTCGGAAATTGATTCGAGCTTCGCCACCAGATACGCGAACTCCTCCACGTGCCACCGGCAAATGTCGCGCAGTACGTGTATACCGTCAGTTCCGTCCGCACCGGACATCTTGTCGGGCGAGTGCGTGTAGTCATGATGCCGCGCCGAGGTATAGCCAAGCCAGGGAAACCGCGTCAGGCTCTGGCATTTTGTCAACATATATGAAGCGACGCGCGTCTGACGCGTTGCCAGCGCCTGCACCAGCAGGTCGCTCTGCAATTTCGCAATTCGCGGCCAATCCTTCATATCGCCATCGAAGTCGGGCGGATCGACCCGTGCATACTCCGGAGGCAGCCCCGCAATGGCCCGCTCCAAATCCCGGATACCCGACAAATGCTCATCCACACGCGCCTTATCGTCTCCCGGCAGCGACTTCTCAAGCGCAGAAGCGTCCGCCTGCACCGCATCCAGAATGCTGCGCTTGCGGTTCACCCAGCCCTCCTCGCGCGCACCAAACAAGCGGTCAAACAGCCGGTGCGGAATCATCTCAGGCGGCAGGGCCCGCTCGTATCCCGCCCAGCTCATGTTGCGCTGCATGCTCTCGCCGAAAGATTCCTGAGCCACACCAATCTGCAGCGAGCGGAAGCGCGAATCCCCTCCGATCTTCCCCGCAATAATCTGGTCAATCGACGGCCCGCTCGGTCCGCGGCCGGTGAAATCCAGGCCGGTCATCAATCCGCTCATGGAGTTCGTGTGGCCGTTTCCTTTGCCGCTGGCGGCCGCATTGTCCACGCCGCTCAGCACGTGGATGTCCTTGCGCCAGGCGGCCAGCGGAGCGAGGCATGGAGTCAGTTCGTAGTCGCTTCCCTCTTCAGTGGGAATCCAGTAGCGTTCGGGAATGCCGTTCCCGTTGAACCACAGCACAAAACGGGTTTCAATCGGTTTCTCCACCAGGGTTGCATGCGCCGGCCCCGGCGGGGGCGTGGCCGCATAGGCGGTCCCCGTGGAGTTGAACATCGAGGCCAGTGGCGGAAGGCCAATAACGATCCGCGCTCCGGCCGCCGTGAGTCCTTTCAGCAGCGCCCTGCGCGACGTTCTAACGCGATTGGTGATTATTTGCGACATCCACCCTCTCCTGCGGAAATTCTCTGAACAGCACTAATGACAATATTAACTCTTTGAAGCGGAAACCTGAATTGCGAAAGTCGTCGGTGACGAACCGGATCAGGGGCCAGTCAGCCGCGGTTTCGCTTCTTCCGGTCTGAAACCGGAAATACTGTTTCACCACGCACTCCTGGCAAGCGGAGCTGTTTGCCAGCACCGCGCCGAGCTGTTGCGGCGACGAAAACTCCGAATTCGGAATGCCGGCAACGTAGGCGTTCGTGTTCAGCGGCAGAGTGATGATGCGCTTCTGTATGGGATGTTTTCCATCTTCATCATCGTCCTCATCCTTTTTCTTGCGAAATTCAAGGACCATCTGTTCTCTGCGTGCCCCCACCGCGTCGAACTTCTCGAGTCCGAATCCAACGGCATCCATCAGCTTGTGGCAGGTGGCGCACGAGGCGTTGGTCGTGTGTTCCGACATTCGGTCGCGATTGGTCTGGGGCTTGGCCTCCGTCACCGGCGGCAGATTTGTGTTCACGCCCGGCGGCGGATCCGGCACATGCTGACACAGAAACTGTTCCCGCACAAAGAGGCCCCGCGCCGTGGGCGATGATTCATCCGGTTTCGCCGTCAACGCCAGAAACAAACCTTGCCCTAGAATCCCCGCCCGTTCAGAGTTTGCTGGAAACGCCACGCGTTCGAAATCTCTGGCCGGCGCCGGTACGCCGTAGATCCGCGCCAGTTCCGGGCTGACATAGCCGTAATTAGCGGTGAAAAGATCCATGAAGTTGCCATCGTTCCATACCAGGTCGGAGACAAACGTGCGCGCCTCTGTGATCATGGCGTTCGCTGTTTCGCGTGTAAAATACGGGAACTTGCGCCGGTCCTTGCTGGCTGTCGTCAACCGGTCGAATCGCAGCCATTGGCTGACAAAGTCATCCAACGATTCGTGAGCCCGCGGGTCCGACAGCATGCGCCGCACCTGCTTCTCCACGCCCGCCCGGGTCGCCAGTTCGCCACGCTCGGCGGCGGCGAAAAGCTCGGCGTCGGGCATCGTGTCCCACAGCGAATACGAAAGCCGGCTGGCCGTCGCCCAAGCCTTCAATTTCGGGTCTGACGCTGTGTTGGTCCAAAACAGGAAGTGCGGCGATTGCAGCATCGCCTCCACCACCAACTGCGCGCCCTTCAGGGAATCCGGTTGCTTTGCGAAGAGCGATTCATAGCGCTGCTGCTCCGCGGGCTCCAGCGGCCGTCGGAACGCCTTCCGTCCGAATTCGCGCACAAACCGCTTGCCACACTCCGCGGAAGGCTTGCAAGGAAGCAGCCCATGCGTATCGCCGCCGCGAAATGCCGATTGCGCCAGCTTCTCCGCGGCGTCGCTATAGGCCTCCACCAGCAGCGGGGAAAGGCTCTGCCCGCGCGACTGGTTCAAGAAGCCGTTGACGAAGTCCTCCGGCGGAAATTGCATCGCCGGCGCCGTTTGGTCGCCCAGCAAATCGCGTACCGTGTGGTCGTATTGGCTGTGTGTCAAGCGCCGCAGGTGCGCATCCTGCGACGGGCCGCCGCCCTCACTTTCCAGCTCCCGATACCTCAGCGCCGTGGCCAGCTCGGCTCCCGATAATTGCGCCACCTTCGCAATCCACGCCTTCAATACGGCTTCTTCCGGGCTGTTCTGCTTAATCCGCTCGCCGCCGGTATGCGGCATTCGCGCCGTCGGCTTACGCAGCAAAAGCGACGCGTCCGGATTTCCCCGGTCTACCAGCACGACCAGCGAATTCCCAAAAGCGGCGATCCTATCGGCATCGGCATCGGCGTCGGGAAAATGCAGCCGAGTGGCCGATGCCACGCCATCGGCGTTGTGGCAGGCACGGCAGTTCGCTTTCTCGAGTATCGGGAAAAGGGTGGTCCGGAAATCGCCGCTTTGCCCCCAGAGAGCCCCGGCCGCCAAAACCATGAGAATCGTCCGGCTAAGCACGAGCGCTCTCCATCGGCCGCGGTCGGCCCGGCGGTCTGCTTCAGCGGCGCCCCTCATCCCTGTAGAATAACAGGAGATGCGACAGCTCGTTGCGGCCTTCCTCTTTTTTGCAGTCGCGGCGCCGGCGGCGACCGAACGCGAGGTCGCTGAGTGGGCGCTCCGCTGGGAAGGCAGTTTGATCCTGGAAGGGTCGAACGAGCCCATCCGCGATCTCTCGCAATTGCCTCCCGGCGACTTCCACATTGCCTCCATCGACCTCACCGCCGCCGTCATGCGCCCCGTCGAGCTCCGCAAACTCGAAGGCCTCACGCATCTGCGGCAGCTTTATCTGCCTGGCCGGATCTGGAATCCGGGCGCAGGCAACGAGGACAAAACCGGCGTGTTCGAAGCCCTCGCCTCGCTAACTTCCGTCGAACGCCTGGCCTTCAGTTGGCATTTCAATTCGAATATCGAAGTCGACGACAAAGACATCGACAAGCTGGCTCCCTGGTCCGGCCTGAAACAACTCCGCTGCGCGCAATGCAGCCTCGCCAAACCCAAGTTGTCGGTCTTCTCGCAACTGCGCGATCTCGATCTGGGCGACAATCCCTTCACCGACGAAGGCATGGCTTCCCTCGCCGGGCTAAAGAACCTGAAACATCTTATTTTGCGTAACACTCTGGTCACCGACGATGGCCTCAAATACCTGCAGGACTTGACCGCTCTCGAAGAACTCGATCTGTCCGGGACCCGTATCACGGGCCGCGGCCTGGAGCACCTCAGTAACTTGAAATCGATTCGGAGCTTGAATCTACTAGGCGCGCAGGTGCCCGATGAATTCATGGACATCCTCACCGGCATGAAATCGATGGAGGTCTTGAACCTCTATCGGACGCTGGTGACGAACTCCGGCCTGGCCCGCCTGCATTCTTTGAAAACCCTCACCGACGTCGATGTCCGCTACAGCCGCGTCACCACCAATGGCGTCGAAGCGCTCCGCGCAGCCCTACCCGAAGTCAATGTCCGTTTCGATGGAGCCGCTCTCTCCAAAGCGCCTCGCACTGGAGCCGCTAAGCCCACCGATTCCTCGCCCCAAGCTATTGCCAGGTGGGTTCGCCTGATGGGCGGAAGCGCGGACTTAGTGGACGGCCACATTACAGCTGTTAACCTGGCTTCTACCTCCTTGAGCGATGCGCAGCTCGCCTTCCTTGAAAACCTCCCTGACGTCCAAAAGCTCGAGCTCCAGGTAACCCAAGTGTCCGATCTGGGCCTGGCCTCCGTCCAGCGGCTCACCGGTCTTCGCGAACTCGATCTGAGCAACACCACCGTCTCGTCGACGGGTCTCTCGAAGCTTGCGGCCTTAAGTCACCTCGAAACTCTCAAGCTGGCCGGGACTCTGGTCGACGGGCCGGGACTGGCCCAGTTACAAGGGCTAACGGCATTGCGCGATCTCGACCTGTCCGGCTCCCATGTCGCCGATCGCGGTCTTGAAAACATCGCCTTGCTCACCGGCCTGCGCACTCTGCGGCTCCGCTTTCTCGACATCACCGACTCGGGCCTGGGCGGACTCGCGAAGCTCGCCAAACTGGAAAGCCTGGATCTCAGCAGCACCGAAATCACCGACGCCGGCCTCAAACAAATCGCCGCCCTCACCAACTTGCGCGAGCTTTATCTGAATTACACCAGCACCGGCAACGCCGGCCTGGCGGCGTTGAAACCTTTGCAGCAACTCCAGCGCCTCGAACTGATTCATACCCGCGCCAACGACGAGGGCATCGCCTCGATCGCCGGCCTGAAGAACCTACGCGTCGCCAAGCTCGACTACATGACCCTCGACGATCAGGCGGTCGTGTTTCTTAAGGATCTTCCCGGGCTGCGTGACTTGAGCCTGGATGCCACGAGCATTACCGATCAGGGCGCCCAAACCTTGCGCTCCATGACTGAGCTGCGCGCCCTCAACATCTATCACACGCTGGTCACGGAAAACGCCTGGCATGCGCTGAAAACCGCCCTGCCCGAGTGTCAGATCGTATTCGATCGTGATTCGGCTTTGCCCAATCGGAGAATCCGCCAATGAAAGCTCTTTGGTTCGCGCTCCTCCTCTGTGCAGTTTCAGCCTGTGCCGGGAGTCCTACGCGCGAAGACACTCAATGGATCACCGAACTCGGGGGCACCGTGGTGCGCAACGCTCAGGGCCTCGTCACCGCCATCAGCCTGCGCGGGACCTGGGTTACTGATACCGACCTCCGCCGCTTGAATCAGTATCCCGCTTTGAGTGTTCTTGATCTTTCCCTGACTCACATTACCGATGGCGGCATGCAAGAGATCAAGAACCTGCGCGGCATTACCGATTTCGATCTCTATTTCGCCGAGTATGTCACCGATGAAGGTGTCGCCGCCATCAAAGAGTGGAAACGTCTCAAGCGCCTCAACCTGCGCGGCACCAAGGCCGGCGACACCGCTCTCGAGCATATTGCCGGACTCACCTTACTCGAATCGCTCGATGTGGGCTCCACATTAATGACCGACGTCGGCCTCGAACGGCTCACCAGCCTAACGAACCTCAGGGCGTTGACGATGGGTGGCAACGAACTGGGCGACGCCGGCATGCAAGCACTCCGCCAGATGCCGAATCTAACTTACCTCGATCTCAGCGGCCGCCAGGGCAACGATAAGAACGTCTGGAGTATCGCTATGTCCAACACCGGACTCCAGGCCGTTCTCACTCTCAAGAACCTGCGCGAGCTGCGCTTCGCTTGCGTATCGACGTCGGTTGGAATCGAAGGCGCGAAGCTGGGAGAAGTAAGCACCCTCAGCGTCACCCGGGAATGGTTGGGGCAACTCAAATCGCTGACCGGTCTCGAGAGGCTGAAACTGCAAGGCTGCGGACGTATCAATGATGAAGCCGTCGCTGACCTCATCGCCATGCCGTCGCTCCGCGAAGTCGACCTGAAAGGCACTGCCGTTACGGAAAAAGGCGCGGACATATTGCGCGCCGCCAAACCAGGCGCCGTGGTCTACGTCGGGCCTTGGGAAGGCAAAGCTGCTGCCTACCGCAACAATTGAGCGTTCCTGGGCCGAGCGCCCTCAAAGGTGCAATTCGGGAGCTACTGGGGCAACCCGGCAATCCACGGTGAGAATCGTGAACGTGCGGCATTGCCGAGCGATCTCGGATTTACTGATGCCGGCACGACGCAGTCGCCGGATTTCGGCGGCGTGTGCAGCCGTCGTTGCCGGCCGACCGAGCCGTATCCCGTTCTCCCGCGCATGCGCCAGCCCCGCCCTGGTTCGTTCGCGCAGAATCTCTCGTTCAAACTCGGCGAAGATGGCCAACAGGCCGGCCATAGCGCGTCCGGCTGGGGTGGTCAGGTCCAGTGCCTCGGTCAAGGAAACGAATCCGACGCCCAGATGCTCCCTGTTGGTGGCGGGAGAGCGACCGCGCGCCCTAATCGGCAGTTATCGGCACGCACTTCACTCGCGCCACGGCCTTGGGCCGCCCCAAGCCCCGCACTGTTCGTCTGGCGTTATGCCGCCGTTCCGCGGGTTCGCCAAAACAGCGCGCTTGCGGCCGGAGTCCGCGGGCCCCATCCTCGTTTACGATGTCACGCGAGTGGTACTCGAGCCGGGAAGGCAATCGCCACCGATGCGCTGCGTTCACGCCGCTGCGAGGCGGCCCAAGAAGGCCGTGGCGTCGCGCGGCTCGGCTGAAGGTTTTGAAGGCTGTGTGATATAAGGTGACATTCGAGAACGGGTTCTTCCGGGCGCGCGAAGTGGCTATGACATTTGCTGACATTTCGCGCACTGCTGCCGGATCTCCTCAGCCTTCGTCTCCTGCGTGACTTTCTCGGTCTGTAGAAGATGAGGCGCGCAAGCCCGCACAGTTTGCACTACAACCTTGAGCAATTCTTCACCCGTTCATGTGTTGATATTAGTTCATCTCTTTCATTCCTTGTGGTTTAACAACCGCGGGACGCATCTGGAACGCACTCCAAAACCTGGTGCGTATCGTAGTCTTCGTCACGAACCACCCGCGCGTGGAGTCGCTCCGGGCCGATTTTCCCGAATCGTAAAGAGATATTAGGATATACTGTACTTTAATCGCATCGGGCGAATGGTGGCAGGATGAAGCTGCGGTTTAATGAGGCCAAGGCGACTCAAGCCGCCGCCCAGCTCTTGAAGCTTCGCGGTGGACCGATGAGCCAAGTGAAGCTCATCAAGCTCCTTTACCTGGCGGATCGGGAAGCTCTCATTCGGTGGGGGCAGCCGCTAACCACCGATTGTTACGTCTCGACGGACACCGGCCCGGTGGTGAGCCGGATCTACGATTTGATTCGGAACGAGCGGTCGCCGAGCGCTGTCAGGATCTGGGACAAGTTCATTTCCGGCCCGGAGGAATATGAAGTTCATTTGCTCGTCGATCCGGGAAGCGGCGAACTGTCCCCCGCCGAGCGGCAACTGATCGACGAGGTGTTCCGGCAGCACGGCCAGGATAGCCGATGGGCCTTGGTGGACTACTCCTACGGTCTTCCCGAATGGACCCACCCGGATGGCGGCGCGCTGCCCATCGAGTACCGCGATATCCTGAGGGCCGCAAACAAGACCGAGCCGGAAATCGCAGCGATCGAAGAAGAGCTTGAGTCGTTGGCCCTGGTCGAACGCGTCCTCGTTTAGTAGGGCGGCCAGGTGCGCCGGCAAGTCCGGTGGAGCTCGTCAGCGCGGCCGAAAAGCGGCTGCGGACCGAATTGCCCGCCCTACAAGCAAACTGAGCCGGAGAAACGATGAGAACCAGAAACAGCCACTTCGATAGTGTCTGCATTAAATCCACCGGTTCGTATGTTCCGGCCAGAATCCTGAGTAACCAAGATGTGGTTGCCAACCTGCCAACCTCTCCGGAGTGGATCTTCGAAACGCTGGGGATCCGGGAGCGGCGCATCGCGGAACCGGAGGAATACACGTCGGACCTAGCTGCCTGCGCCGGTCTAAAAGCCATCGCTTCGGCTGACCTCGAACCAAACGAAATCGACTTGATCATTGTGGCCACTTCGACGCCCGACCGTAAGGCCCCCTCGGCGGCATGCCTGGCGCAGGCCAAGATGGGCATTCGCAACCACTGCGCCGCGTTCGACGTGGCCGCGGTGTGCTCCGGGTTCGTCTACGGCGTCACCATCGCGGGGCAATTCATCCAGAACGGCACGTACGACCATGTGCTGGTGATCGGTGCCGATACCTTTTCCAAAATCACGGACTGGAACCACCGCAACTGCGTCTTTTTCGGAGACGGCGCCGGCGCGGTGGTCCTGGGGAGGAGAGATCGGGAAAATGGTCTTTTTTCGAGCATCCTCCTGGCCGATGGCGAGGGGGCGGATTATTTCACGGTCTTCCCGGGCGATGCCTGCTTCCAGATGAACGGGAAGGTGGTCTACCAGACGGCTACCACTATTCTGCCAGAGTGTATCCGCCAGATTCTCTGCATGAACCGCCTGGGACTCGAAGGCGTCTCGATGATCTTTCCGCACCAGGCGTCGGCGCACGTCCTGCAGCGCACCGCGGAGCTGCTCAACATCCCTTTTTCCAGCATGCAAACGAACCTGGAGTCGTGCGCGAATACCGCGGGAGCTTCGGTGCCGCTGCTGTTGGACCAAGTGAGCCGGCGTGGGCTCATCCACGATGGCGACCTCCTCTTGTTCGCGGCCATTGGCGCCGGCTGGACTTGGGGTGCGTGTCTGTATCGATGGTAAGTTGCCGGTAGGAAACACCGCGCCGCCGGTTGACCGCCGACCGCTGACCCCGCTGACGCCTTTAAGGCGCATGCGCCGCTCCGCCGTCCATAGCTTCGCGCGGGCAACGCGATACCGCCTTGGGCCGCCCAAGCCGGACGCCGTGCGTTTGCGCTGTGCCGCCGTTCCGCGGGCTTCGCGAATACTGCCGTAGTCCGCGGGCCCCCTCGTCTACGATGTCGCGCGGCTGAGGGCTGAAGGGTTCTGAAGCTCTAGCAACCAAACCGCTGACTCAGGCATTGCCGGCCACTCGGAAACTCTCCGGAAACGGGGTTCCGGGAAATCGAGGGCGGCCAAGTCCGCCAAGTTGGAGTCCGCGGTCAATCTCCCCGAACTGGACTCAGCGCCTGCAGTGACCAATCGGGTGCTATCTCCGATTAGCGCGTGACTCAGGACTTAACCGTGTTGTGATCCGCTAAACTGAACTCTGACATCCAGATGGCGATCTCTCCCGGCGACAGGCGCCACTCCGCGGCCGCATCGCGTCCCGCGGCTGCTGACGCACCGATCCGGCGGGGCGCCAGGGACGCGCCAGACGTGCCCGGATTTTGAGCACGGGCATAGCCGAAACCAGGCCTCGTGCCGGCGGGCGACCCCGCTGATCGCATTTACCGCGTATGCCGCTCCTCCCGACGTGGGATAGCCTCGCACGGGCACTGGGCCACCGCCTTGGGCCGCCCAAGCCCCACGCCATAGTTCGGGAAGCAGCATAGTGCCGCAAAGTGTGCGGATGAACTTCTTTTTTTGATACCCGCTCGCTGGGCAGCCGTCTGGCACGCTTGCCAGGCCACTTTGGTATCAATCGGGTGATTTGCGGTATGCCAGCGATTGCCGGGGAATAGCCATTCGGCGGGCTTTCGCCTCAGACTGCGCCAGTGCTCAGGCTTCCAGCAGTTTGGGGCTGAGCACGACATCTCTATCTTTGCGGCCCATGCCGCCTTGGACGTGGATCCCACCATGCGCTGGCTATCAATGTCACTGACCTTCAGATGTGCCAACTCGGCTCGCCGTACCCCGGTGGCGTAGAGCGTCATGAGCACAACGCGATGGAAAGGAGTGTGCGCCGCGTCGATGAGTCTTGCGATCTCTTCCTGACTCAGGATCGCCGGGAGACGAACGACCTTCTTCGGATAAGGTGTTTCGTTCGCGCTCCATGGCCTGTTGAGGGTTTTCACGAAGAAGAAGCGCAAGGCCGCCAGCCGTTGCGTCACCGTGTTGGGGGGCCAGTTTTCGCTTGCTGAAAAGCTGTGCCTGACACTCGCGGATGTGCTCCGGGCCCAACTCGTCCGGCCGACGCTTGAAGTACCGTGCGAAATCCTCGACGGTGCGGATGTACGTGGCTGTTGTACTCTGAGCGTAATTGCGACGCTGGAGTTTCTCCAGCATCATTTTTCCGTAAACGGGTCACAGGACCTCCTATGACCCGACAATACTCCAGTCCAACCCGCCTGGCGGAACCTGGCCAAGCGTAGCGTCCGCCGCGCGGGCGGCTTCGTTCAAGGTCGGACAACGGTCCCTGTCCCTTCGCCAGACCCACCGCCAGCACAATCCAGAAGCCGGTCGAGGGCGACTCCACCGCGGGGCGCCTGGCCGGCCAGTCTTCAAGCGCAGGCAGCTTGACCAAGCGGCGCTTTTCGACAATTGCCGCTACCATCTCGGAAAAGGTTGTCGTCGCAGGGTGCCACATCCACAACCTACGTAGATCGCCACTGCCTCCACGAGTTGGCCGCCAATGTTCACATTGAGCCCGCGAAAGCCGATGTCCGCCGCCTGATGATTGCCGCAAGCTGCCGGGCACCCCGACCAATGCATCGTTAACGGCTCAACCCCGGCGCCGAACCGCTGGTCGAGCGTTTTCGCCAAGTGAACGGCACGCGACTCAATTTGCGCCAGGTTGAAGTAGTCCGTGCCGGTTCAGGCGACCAGTCTTCGAAACCATGGTGACGGTGCAGGCGGAAATTCTCCGAGAAGTGGCTCGCCGAGCAGCGTCGCAACTTCGTCCGCGGCCGCATCGGAAATGATCGCATCCTGGCCTGTAGTCAGCCGTACGCGACCGGCTCCATTCACATCCGACAGGCGCGCCAGTTCGATGATCTGATCGGCGCTAGCGCGGACCGTGATTACGGCGAGCCCAACCGAACGAAGACTCCCCTGATTCTGAGGTCGCACCCCAAATAATCCTCGTGACCCGCCCGCTGCCGCACATGCTCGCCGGCCCGTTCGAGCTCCTGAATCAGGCGCTCGCAAAGCACGTAGTGCAACTCTGCAATGCCCCAATCTTCGATCAGATGCGCCAGTCGGCATTTGGAGCGCGCCTCGCGCGGCCCGTGATCGCGGTATTCCAGATTCAAACGCCAATAAAGAACCACCCCTGGGGTGCGGTTCAGTTCACTGGCCGGTTTCATCAGCTTGCCGCCCCCGCCCCGCTTTTGGCACACTTGTACCGCGGCAAGCCGATGAAACCTATATCAGTGACACTGGCCGATTAGGGCCAGAAAAATAAAAATCGGCATAGTGACAATCGATGCAAGTTGTGCGAAAATCAGGGAAGACCGACGCGGTGAGGTGCGAGAGCGGTTGAATCGGGCGGTCTCGAAAACCGATTCGGCCGATCTTGAACGCAGCACAAAATACAAGATAACCTCTTGCCAGCTAAAGACTTGTGGCCGTGTTCGATCTCACCTGATTTCATTCGATTTCACGCGTTTTGACCCGGCTGTAGTGACAAACTAGTGACACTTTGATCGTCGATGAGGTCAGGTGCATCCAGGTGTCACTGTGAAGTCTAGCAACACTATTAGATTCAATTTGTTGCGGACAATTATCGTGCAGCGATTTTGGGTGCAGGGTGGGAGGCGATACAAGGGGGAGCATTGAATTAAATGCGGTGAGGGATGGATTCGAACCCACTACCACCCCCGGGAATCTGTAACTTGCAGATTCTACGTTCCGCTCAACGCCACGAATGCCACTGCTGCCAGGGCTGCTTGTCCGACCTTGCCCGACGGATTGTTCTTGACGTAATTCCGTAAGGGAAGGCCGAAGCGGGTTCAAGCAAATTGTGGATTTGCTTGTAGATAGCAACCGGCGGCGTCTAGCTTCGGAATAGGGTCGTCGTTTGAAGAACTTTGCGGCCATGGCGACATTCCTAACGATCTCATCGTATCCAAGCAGAAGCTTCGTCACGCAGAAGCCATCGAGTGCGTACGGCTGAAGCGAGATTCCCCCAGCCAGTGTCTCGGGCTTCGCCTCTCGGCCCTTTTTTCTTTGCGGCCTGTCAATCAAGAAGCCAGCCAATGGTGTTCTGCATTTTCCTCGCCACCCTGGCGGTCCGGCAGCAGTGCCGAAGGCCTGGCGGCCCTATACTGCCTGTACCTCGGGCTTGATGTCAATGTCAATAATGATATTCAAGGGCCTCGGATTCCCTTAATTAGGATCTTCGATCAGGCCGTCTATCGTAGGCCGGTCTCGCCGTCATACGATAACATGTCTTGCCCGGCCGATGTCCAAACGTCCGGTGCGAGGATTCGGGCTTTCGGCAGACGTATTGTGAATTGAGTATGATCTCAGTTACCTCGGACACCCAACCTCCGAAGAACAACCATCATCGGACACCAGTTTGTAAAAGCCGACTGGAACAGGTTAAGTCCGACGAATGCCGTGAACAGATACCAATACGGGTTCGCCCAATAACCCAGCGCGAGGGTCAACATGATGAACGCGCCGGCAATCATACGCAAATAACGATCGATAGTCCATACGAGCTCCCTCTTTCCTTTGTTGAACAGATAGAACAGAACCGGAACAGTCATGCGCGAAAGCAACAGCGAGGCGATCTCGCCAGCCATCAGCGCAATTGCCAAGCCTTGGAAGATGGGATCGAACAGGATCACGGACGAGCCAACCACCACCGCGGCGGCGGTCAGCATCATGGGACGGAAGCGGACCGCTCCGGCATCGATCACGGCTGCGTCGAGCGGCATACCCTCGGCCAGGCGCAACTCGATGAAATCCACCAGGATGATCGAGTTCCGCACCACGATGCCTGCCCCGGCAATGAAGCCGATCATCGAAGTGGCCGTGAAGAAGGCATGCAGCAGGCCGTGCGCTGGCAGAATGCCGACCAGCGAGAAGGGGATCGCGGCCATGATGATCAATGGCGTCAGGAACGACTGGAACCAGCCGACTACCAGGCCATAGATCAGAATCAGCACCGCCGCAAACGCGATACCCAGGTCGCGAAAGACCTCGTACGTGATGTGCCACTCGCCATCCCACTTCATCGAATAGCGGCCAGGATCGGAAGGAAGCGCCGCCATGTGCTGCTCAATCTGGTAGCCTTCTGGAATCCTGATCCGGTCGATCTCCGGGCCGAGCTTCAGGACCGCGTAGACCGGGCTCTCGATCTCGCCTGCGATGTCGGCGATCACGTAGGTCACCGGCATCATGTTCTTGTGATAGATGCTTTTGTCCTCGATCGCTCTTTCGACGTGCACCAGTTCTCCGAGCGCCACCTGGCGTCCGTTGCGCCCGCCGATCTTGAGGCTCCGGATGCGATCGAGATCGGACCGCGTGGCACGGTCGAGCCGCACCGTCAGCGGGACATCCTCTTTCTCCGCGTCCTGATGCAGGAGGCCAGCCTCGTAACCCGCGGAGGCCACCTGCATGGCGCGCGCAATGTCGTCTTCGGAGATCCCATTGATGGCGGCCTTTTCCTCGTCGACGGACAAGCTGTACTTTGCTTGATCGTCTTCCACGTACCAATCGACGTCCACGACGCCCTTGGTCTGCTGGAACAGATTCCGGATTTGCCGCGCCAGCGCGATCCTTCGATCCATGCCCGGACCGTACACTTCCGCGACGAGCGTTTCGAGCACCGGAGGACCGGGCGGCACTTCGGCCACCTTGATGCGCGCTCGAAAGCGCTCGGCGATTGGCTGAATGCGCTGGCGCACCCGCTTGGCGATCTCGTGGCTTTGCAGATTGCGCGCGTCCTTCGGCAGCAGATTCACCTGAATATCCGCGACATTCGGCCCGCGCCGCAGATAGTAATGGCGCACCAGTCCGTTGAAGTTATACGGCGACGCCGTTCCCACATAAGTCGCGACGTTGACCACCTCACGCTGCTTCTGCGTCTCTTCGGCGAGCAATTGTGTTACCCGCGCGGTTTCTTCGAGCGTGGTGCCGTTGGGCATGTCGACGATCACCTGGAAATCGCTCTTGTTGTCGAACGGCAGCATTTTCACCTTGACGAATCCGAAGTAGAACAGCGAGACGGCGGCCAGCAGCAGGAATACCACGCCTCCGACGAAGCTCCAGCGCAGGATGGCGCGGTGCAGCAGGCTGCCCATGAAGCGCCGGTACAGCCGTGTAACGAAGTCCTCGCGTTCGCCCTGCTGGTGCCCGCCCGGCTTGAGGATGCGCACGGCGGCCCATGGGGTCACGATGAAGGCCACCAGCAACGAGAAAAGCATCGCGGAGGTAGCGCCGATCGGGATGGGCCGCATATACGGTCCCATCAGTCCGCCGACGAAGGCCATCGGCAGAATCGCCGCGACCACCGCCAGTGTGGCCAGAATTGTGGGATTTCCGACTTCGTCCACCGCCTCGATGGCGACCTCGAATGGCGGCCGGGCGCGATTGGCCGGCATCCGCCAGTGGCGTACGATGTTCTCCACCACCACGATGGCGTCGTCCACCAGGATGCCAATGGAGAAGATCAGGGCGAACAGCGTAATCCGGTTCAGCGTGTAGCCATAGAGATAGAAAACGGTGAGGGTCAGCGCCAGCGTCACCGGGATCGCGATAAATACGATGAGCGATTCGCGCAGGCCCAGGGTAATAGCGACCAAGACGCTCACCCCAATCACGGCGATTAGCATGTGCCACAGCAGCTCATTCGATTTCTCTTTGGCGGTGTCGCCGTAATTCCGGGTGATGGTCATCTCCACGCCGGAAGGGACGACAGCACCGCGCAGCGGCTCGAGACGATGCAGAACGTCCTGGCCCACCTTGACGGCATTGGTTCCCTTGCGTTTGGAAACGGCGATCGTCACCGCCGGGTAGAAGCCTTTCCCATCGGAGAAACGCACGTATTGGGACGGCTCCTCGCCGCCATCGGTCACTTCGGCGACATCGTGCACGAAGATAGGCTTGTCGTTGGCTACACCGGCCGCCACATCGCGAACGTCATCGGCGGTGCGCAGAAACTGGCCAGTTTCCAGGAGATACTGCTGGTTGCCGCGCGCAAATTCACCCGACGGCAGCCGGCGGTTCGAAAGGCCCAACGCGCCGGCCACCTGCAACGGGGATAGGTTGTAGGCACTCAGGCGGGTTGCGTCCAGCGTGATGCGAATCTCGCGGGGCTGGCCGCCGATCAGAGTCACGGCCGAGACGTCCGGCGTCTGCTTGATGGTGTCATCCACTTGTGCGGCGATGCGGCGCAGTTCGAAGTCGCCATACCGCTTGCTCCAAAAGGTGAGCGCCAGGATGGGCACGTCATCGATAGAGCGCGGCTTGACCAGCGGAAGCGATGCGCCGGGCGGGATCAGGTCCAAGTTCGCGTTGAGCTTCTGATTCAGCCGTACGATGCTCTTCTCTTCGTCCTGCCCAACCAGAAAGCGCACGATGGCGGTGGACATGCCGGGGCTGGAAGTCGAGTAGATGTACTCCACGCCAGGGATCTCCCACAACAGCTTCTCCATCTGCTTGGTGACGCGCTCCTCGACTTCACGCGACGACGCACCCGGCATGCGGACGAAGATATCGACCATCGGAACGATGATCTGCGGCTCTTCTTCGCGGGGCAGCTTCCACACCGCGAAAGCGCCCAGCAGCAAAGAGCCGGCAATCACCAGCGGTGTCAGCTTCGACCCGATCCAGGCGCGGGCGAACTTTCCCGCGGGACCGAGCGTGCCTGCCTTCTTCACGGCCGGACCTCGACTCGGGATCCATCCGACAGGCCTTGCGGAACGGGGAAGATCACCTTTTCACCGGCGGTAAGGCCGGAGAGCACCTCAACCCGGTCTTTGACTTTCTGTCCAGCCGTGATCAGGCGCGTGCGGGCGATGCCGTTGTCCGCAACGAGCACCGATTGCAGTTGACCGCGCTCGGTGACTGCGCTTGCGGGAATCGCCAGCAGCGGCCGGCTTCCGAGTTGGAAAGTCGCGCGACCGAAGAGGCCCGACCGAATCGCCGTCAGCGCAGGCAGATCGATCTTGACGGTGTAAGCCCGCGAGGCCGCATCCACCGCCGGCACGATTTCGGAGACCCGCGCATCGAGCGTGCGATCGACGCCGTCCAAGGCGACCGAGACCGGCTGGCCCACGCGAACGGCCCCCAGGTGAGACTCTTCCACTTGCGCTTCGAGGCGGAAGGCGCCTTCGCGTTCGATAGTCAACAGTGGCGCTCCAGGTAGAGCGAGACTGCCGGGATCGACCGACTTCGACACGACCACGCCGGCGAAGGGCGCCAGCACATCGGCGTAGCTGCGGGTCACTTCGGCGGCGCGCACCTCCTGATCTACTTGTGCGAGCTTCGAATTCAGTTGGATGCGCCGCGCCTGGGCCATGTGGTAGGCCGCCTGCGCGGCTTTGAGCCTGGCCGATGACTCATCGAACTCCTGGTTCGAGATCGACTTCTTTTGAAAGAGATCCAGCATGCGGCCTTGCGTCACCTGCGCCAGATCGAGATTGGCCTTCGCGGCCGCGACAGCGCCGTCGGCCTCGGGTACCGCCGTGCGAACTTCCTCGCGAGCCGCTTCGGCGCGGCGCGAACCAATGTCCAGATCGCGCGTATCGAGCGTCACCAGCAGCTGGCCTTCGCGCACGCGGTCGCCGGCTTGCACCTTCACTTCGCGCACGTAACCCATCAACTTCGCGGAGATCACAGCCGACGTGCGGGCACGCACCGTACCCGCCGCCTCATAGATCTGAGGCCAGGTCTCCGTGGCGGCCGCCACCGTGGACACGGCGATCGTGGGTACCAATGAGCCGTCGCGCTTCTCAGGCGGCGCGCTGCCGCACCCCGCCAGCCAGATCGCGGCCGGAACCAATACCAGGAAAGTCTTCGTCATCGAGATCCCTCGTTCAGAACTTCCGAATCCACCGTCAGCGTGCCGGCCTCCAGTTCCAGCATTGCGGCGGCAATGCGCTGGTCGTGTATGGCGGTCAAGTGCCGGGTCCGCGCTTCGAGCACCGCAGTCTCGGTGCGAAGCAGGTCGGTGACGTTGCTCATCCCGCTTTCGTAGCGGTTTTGCGTGATGCGCAGACTTTCTTCTGCCTCCGCGACGGACGCCTTTGCCACCTCGATGCGCTGCTCGGCGGCGGAGAGATCGGCGTACGCCCGGCGAACCTGAAGCCGTATGGCGGAACTGGCGCGCTCCTGCTCGGCCTCGCTTCGGCGCAGCGCGAACCGGCTTTCCTCGATGCGCGCCTTGTCGCTGAAGCCGTTGAACAGGTTCCAGCGCAGTCCGATGGAAACCAGCCAGTTTGCGCCTCCTTTATCGTAGAAGCTCTGCCGATCGGCCTCGAACGCGGCGTGAACATTTACCTGCGGCAAAAGGTTGCTGTGCGCCGCGGCCGCCTGGTTTCCAGCCAGGCTGGTGGCCAGCTTTGCTAGATGAGCCTCGGGCCTGCCAGCGAGAGCGTTCCTTTCATACTCTGCCAGGAGTGCTGGCGGCAGATTCAGGGGCGCGAGCCGCATGCTCAGCGTGTGGGGCGTGTCGAGCGGCAGACCCAGCGCGTCGTTCAGCGCCGCGCGGGCCACGTCGAGATCGGCCGCGCGCCGGATCTGCTGCTCGTGGACACCGGCCAGATGAACGCGGATAGACAGCACGTCGGCATCGGTGGACATACCTGCGGCCCGGATTGCCTGGGCACGATCGAGGTCGGCCTCCGCCGATCGCATGGCCTGGTTGGTGGCATTGAGTTGTTCCACGCCCAACAGGCTGTCGTGATAGGATTGGATCACGCTGGCGATCACTTCCATCTGGGTGCGCCGGCCCTCCTCGCTGGCGAGGTCTTTCGCCAACTCGGCCGAGCGCAGGGCGTGCCTGGTCTGACCCCCGTCGTAGACCGTTTCGTCCGCCGTGACTTGCGATTGGAAGTTATTCAGGAAGTCGGGACGGTTGAGCGGCCCAATCTGGAAGTTCTGCTCGCCGAATTGATGCTGCGTCAGTAGAGATGAGAATACAAAGACCGGATTGTCGCTGCGGGCCCAGGATTCGGAATAGTTGACTTTTGGCAGGTAACCGCTCCGCGCCTCCGCGATGCGGCTTTCCGCCGCCCTTTGTGCGGCGACCGAGGCCGCCATGGATTTATTCTTCTCCAGCGCCAGGCGGACTGCGTCTTTTAGCGACATTGAGTCTTGTGCCCCACCCGGCAGCGAGCACAGGACCAGCATCAGCAGTGTTTTCTTCATTGCTTCTGGTTTCCAGGATGCAGTTGGCGCGTGCAGGTGACAGTGCGTCACCTGGCGTCACCTTTTCGGGGCGCTTGCATCATGATGAGGCAGCAAGGGAGATTTCATGGAAGTATCCGCGCAATATCTTGGAAGTTCGAAGTTGCCGCCAGAGGTCATCGGGTGATTTGCGACCAACCGTTTGATAACGGCGGCGCGGACGAAGGCATGTCGCCGCCGGAATTCCTGTTGGCGTCGCTGGCGACGTGCGCCGCTTATTACGCCGCTCAGTACTTGAAGACGCGGGGATTGCCTGCCGGCGACTTAGCTGTGCGAGTCGACGCTGAAAAGGCAGCGCAGCCGGCCCGCCTGGCGTCTTTCCAGATCGAGGTAACGGTCTCCGGTCTGGACGATCGCCACCAAGAGGGTATGCTGCGCGCCGTAAAAGCCTGCTTGATTCACAACACGCTGTTGGGACTGCCGCATATCGAAATCGCGGTCAATCGGGCGGCGCTCGCACAGGTTTAGCGCATCGCCAAGCCCGCTACAATTAGAAGCGGTGGCGGGCTTTGGAACGGGATACGGAAGTCGAACTCGCGCGGGAATTGATTGCCGGAAAACCACAGGCGTTCGACCGCTTTGTGGAACACTTCCGGGCCAAGATCTTCCAGTACAGTTGGCTGATGTGCGGGCAGCGGGAAGACGCCGAGGAAGTGGCGCAGGAGACATTGCTGAAAGTGTTTGAGAATTTCGAGGATCTGCGCGAACCAGGGCGGGTGCGTCCATGGGTTTTTCGCATCGCCAAAAACGCCTGCCTGATGAAGCGCCGCAAGAGCGTGTTCGCTCCGGCGCGGGAGCTCTCGCTCGACGACTTCCTGCCGGCGATGGACCATGCAGGCGGCCATGCGAAGCTCGAGATCGCCGATTGGTCCCGGCTGCCCGATCGTCAGATCCTGCAATCGGAGTTGAAGCAAGCGCTCGATCGGGCGATCGGCGCCCTGCCGGAAAACTACCGGTCCGTAATCCTGTTGCGGGATGTAGAGGAACTGTCCACGATCGAGGCCGCCCAGATCCTCGATCTGACGGAGGACGTGGTCAAAACGCGCTTGCATCGCGCGCGTCTGGCTGTCCGCCAAACGTTGGATGAATATCTGCGTACGCCGCATGCCGGTGCTGGCCCCTGACACGCGAGGTGGATGAAATGGAATCGCACGAACGCACTGAGAAATGCAAGGAGATCTTTTCACTGCTGTCGGAGTATCTGAACCTTGAGCTTCCCCTCGACGCCTGCCAGGAGATCGAGACTCACCTTGCTGGCTGCCCGCCTTGCATCGAGTTTACCGAGAGCCTCCGCAAGACGATAGACCTCTGCCGTCATTACCGGCCAACCGAACTGCCCGAGCCCATAGGCAAGAAGGCACGAGAGCAACTCCTGGATGCCTATGGGAAGATGCTCGCCGACCGGAACACACCACCTTGAGGAATCGTAAGGTGGCGTCGGCGCCGCCTCCGCCGGTTTTTGCCTAAGCCAAAGGCGGACTGTATTTATTGGGGCTAGTCCGGCGATGCCCGAAGTGGTTCTCGTCGAGCGTCTGTTTCAACTACGCATGTTTTGTGGCAGGCCGGCTTTAAACAGCGTCACCTGATCGCCGGGAAACCGTCTCAATGCATGCCCGTTTCGGCAACTCTGCCCAGTCAGATATTGAAGGCGCCGAGGGAGCCTCGGGTTTCCAGCGCTTTGGCCCTATCCACTTCGTGAATCACGTCCGCCAGTGTAGTGCTGTCCAGGATGTGCGCCATAGCGTCGCGCACGCGCCGCATCACGAGGCGCGTTCCGCAGCTTAGCTCGTCGGTACACTCGTCGTAGCGCCGATGATTGGTTTCCCGCGCGCAAGGCAGGGGCGCCAACGGACCTTCGATCATCCGGATGACCGATCCCACGGTGATATCCGCCGGCGGCCGGCGCAGCTCATATCCGCCGACGGGGCCCTTCTTGCTCGACACTAAACCCCGATTTCGCAGCTCCAACAATATCGCCTGTAGGACTTGAGCGGGATGGACTCTCCGTCCGCCACCGTGTGGACGCGCGTGGGTCCTTCGCCGTAGTGCCAGCCTAGCACGTACAGCGCATCCAGCGCATACTTCGTCGTCTTGGAGATTGTTCGCAATTCCTATCCTCGAAACCAATAGCATACGCTGGAACGAGCGGCCATGTAGAACCTGACACTCTGGTTGCGTTTGGGTTAAACGCCTTCTACGGCCGCCTCTGCCCGCTTCACCTCCGCGCGCGCCGCCCTGGGCCGCTATTCGCACCCCCGAACGTTCGGATCTCTCGCGGATCGAACGGCGGTGTCACGCCGTGCATCGTGTGGATCGTCCGGCGCCGTTCCGGCAAGGCTCCGGGCCGAGTCTATGGCAGCAATCATCTGTTCCGCGCGGAGAGGCTTCCACAAAACACCCGAGCCACCCGCGCCAGCCACCGCCAGGAAAAGATCGTCAGATGGCGTGCTGGCTACCAGGTGAAAGTGGACACCGCGCTGGACGCAAGCGCTGCACACCTCCTGCCAACCGGCTTCGTGTGAGTCCCAATCGTAGACAAGAGCAGCGCTTGGAGCCTTCCGCAAGAGTGCCATCGCATCACAGGGCGACAGTGCGAAGCGGATGTTCCAGTTTTCATGGAATGCGGCGATCATGAGGGTGGTTGTGGTATGGGCCCCACGGGCCAGCACCACAAGTTGCAGGGCCTTCTGCCGCGGTTGCGGGCACAGCACGCGCTTTAAGCGCGCCAAAAGATTTACAAGGAACTGCGTGTCAGAGTCTCTAGGCGTTCTATCCATCTGGCGCCTTCCTCCCGTCTGCGCACCCACCAGGGCGTGTGGGGGACTCGTTCCAAGCGCCCCGTGATCAGGTCTCGCATGGCTCCACTAGACTGCGAACTCCGTCGGCTCTAGTCGCGGCGTTTCAACATCGGCAGTTCATCGCTATCGTTTCCTTGCTGCCCGCCGTTCCCGTCATCCGCCGACCCGTTGCCAGGCGCGCGTCGCAGCGTCGGACGGTTGCTGTCCGGCCGGTCGACTCTGCGCCGGTTCTCAAACTTGCCAGCCACGCCCTCACATCCATGAATTCCGAAGTGTTCGGGACATACTCCGGCCAGCCTCTCTTGGAGAATCTCCTGAATGTTCTTCTGCGTGTCGATCGAACCGGCCGCTGGGTGTCCCTTCCGGTTGCTTGCCGTGTATCGTCAAGTCAGTGAGAACGCTTAGCGCACGCGAATACTCCATAAGTGCATCAGACTCCGCCTGGCGAGCGTGGGCCAAAGCGCTATCCGGACTCGAGGCCGGCCATCAGTTTCTTCTTGTAGCAGCCTCCTGTACTCCGTCGTGGCAGGGCGATATCGGTTCTGGGTTCGTTCAACCCGGAGGCGCCAGTCTCTTCCAGCTCGTGGCCCGCAAGCGGTGGTGCCGGGAACGTTTGACTCTCCATCTTTCGCTCGAATTTCGTTTCCACGTCTCGGGAACTGCATCAGGCAGTCTGCCGACCTGATCCGTTCCCTGGAGTTCGATCAATCGCCTCGCGGTCACGCCGTGGCTGCGCTTGCTTCATGCCGGCCGCTCAATTCCCGCTCCGCTCGAAACCAGTCCTCCTCCGGTGAACCCAACGGACAACCCCGTTCATTCCAGAGCCGGTACGCGAGCGCCGCGACTTCGTTATAGTCCGAATTCATCGCAGTGGTGTCTTCTGTAGTGATTTCCGTCTCTTCATTTGAGGTATTGCGCATTGATAAGTCCTTTTCGTTCGTCTTTCAGGTTAATGTCACATGAGGCCCATTACTAGTGTGCTTCCGGTGATTACAAGCTATACCTTGGTCTAGGTGGGGCCACCGAAGCCAGTCCCGGCCCGCAGCGCTTTTCGTAATGTCTCCGATGGACAGGAGTACCCCTCATGATGTTGCCCGCCGGGGGAGTTCTAGCAGTACCCCGGTTCGGCGTCGGCCCGCAATATCCGGCACAGATTCCTCCGTGCGCGGCCATCGACCGGTGCATTCATCAGGCCCTTCGCCGGCCCTCAGTTCGAATACATCCTTGATGATGCGCGCGACAGTATCAACCGCGCGCGACCGTCGGGTGCCAGAGCACGCTAACTCCCGCGCTCCTATGTCGGCCATCAGGATTCGGTGAGCAGCTATGTGCGCCGCTCTCTCAAGCTCTTTGGCGTCCATCCAAAAGTTCCCGGCTTTCAAAATGGCCTCCTCCGAAAACTACCGACCACTTTCATTCAAGTGGCAAAAACTGATGCGCGATGAAGCGGATCGCGGTTCCTAGCATGCAGCGGCATATCCTTTTCGAGCGAGTAGAAATTCACACCTTTGCCGACATCGCGGTTACCGATCTGGTCGGGTCCTTCTTGCTGTCATTCGCCCAACAAAACGGGCTCGCCAGGGGCAGGATGACGGCGACTAAAATCATTCGAGCAAGCATGCGTCTCATGACAACCTCCTCACGCCGATGCAGGGCATCGCGTTTGCCATCGAACTTGGCGGCTGGCTGGTGCAACACTGGCCCTAACTCGCTATCCGGCCCGAGCCCGGCAAGAGGTGGGCACATCCGATTCGGGCAGCTCGATTTACTCGATCACACCGGGGCACCTTCGTGTGCCTCGCGGCCAGCCTAACTACAGAGTACGCCGCTCTCTACCATTCGCACATACCGCAAGCGCGGTAATTCCCGGCGGTTTATTGTAGTATCATGGACGGGCTGGGCGTATTTCGAATCGGTTCCGCCGGCAACAGGCGCGATCTGGCGGGCAACCTTGGGGTGAAAGGGGTCGACCTATTCCTGACTACTGTGGTCGATTTGCCAGATCAGTTGGAACCCGGGGGAAGCAGAACCGTAGTTTCCAGCACATCCGATTTCGATCTTAGGCCGAAGCTTTGTCCGTGACACCGGGGCCTGAATTGGCCGCATTGATCGTGTTGTGCTTTGCCATGCGGCTTACCTCTTTTTTGAGAAGGCAACCCTGCGGCAGCCGGGTCTAATCCACCGGTTGCCAGGAATCGTCGGGATCGAAACGGGTTATCGGTAGCGCCGGCTTGCCGGGAACCGGCGCGATATCTCTTTCGTAGACCACGCCGTCCTGGTTCACGATGAACGTGTGAATTCCGGTCACTCCATATTCGGACGGCCATGCCACCAGACCGAACCCGCCAATCAGCTTGTTCTTGACGAAGTAGTTGTGCGCTCCTTCTGGCGCATGGGAGCCTTGCCCCTCAAGAACCCGGAAATAATATCCGTGGTAGGGCTTGGCGCGCCCCTTCTGGGTGCCCTCCCATGCGGCCTGGGCGAAGCCCTCGGGAACCAGCGGTTCGCTCGCACCTTCCCAATACAACCCGTCACGCCGGCCAGGCGTACTCAACAGATGGGACGCGTACTTAAGCATGCCGTCCTGGTCGCGATACACAGAAGCGTACGCGTTCTGCGCTTCCACGTACCCGTGGCATATCTCGATAGCATCGAGTTCATTGGTGCCGATGCGCCGCGCGTGCATCTCGACCGGGGTTTCGGAGGCGTCAAAGCTCCATTTGCCCTTAGTGCGGACAATAGGAACCGGAAACGGCCAGTCCTCCTCGCCAATCGCAAGGATCGCGCGATTCGCGTTCATGGGGGAGATTTCAAGCCGGTGCTTGGTGCGCGCGAGGCGCGCGAACTCGGTCTGTTCGGCGCGATCCTGCGCGGCATCGCCCGAGGTAAGAGTTTCTTTCGCCTGTGGACCGAAAATGGCCGACAACCGCGCGGAGTCGTTGGCGTCCGCCGCATCGATGACGGCCTGCGCGGCAGCCTCCGCGGAATCGAAGCGCTCTTGCGCGATTGAAGGTGCGGCGCACGCCAATGCCAGCGCCGCGCAAATGGTAAAGAGCCTGTCAGTCATTGCTTATCGCCTCCCTCCGCCGCCGCCGTGGAATCCGCCGCCGCCGCCGAATCCGCCGAAGTGCCCCCCTCCGATGCTTGAGAAGCCGCGGTCGCTTTGCATGCGCGTCATGCCACCGTTGTGATAACCGCCGAAGGCGCTGTGCTTGCCGGTCCAGCCGCGCTGCTCAAAGCCCTTACTTCCGAGGCGTTGCTCGGGCAAGCCGCGGATCGCCTGACGCCCACCTTCCCCGCGGCCAAAGTTGCTCCTGGCCGCGCCGCCGCCGAACCGGTCGGCGACCGAGCGATTGGCATACGGCACACCGAGCCGGTGCGCCGGATCATGCGCCCAGGCGGAACGGCCCAAGCGATCTCCTCCGAAACCGTTACGGAAACCGTAACGATTGAAGAAAGAGTGGTTGAGGAAAATACCTCCACCGAACCAGTCGGGGCCCCAACCCCAACCCCCCCATCCCCAGCCGCCCCAGCCGCCAAACCATAGACCCATATCTATGCCGGGAAACCACCCCAGACCTATACCGATGCCGGGGTAAAACAGCGGGGGGTAAAGTCCCCAGACCGGCGGTCCCCATACGTATGCAGGGTTATAATTCGGCACGTACCATTCATCCGGGTTGCCCGGCTCAATGTCGATTACCGACTGGCCGTTCTGGTTTTGCGTGGTAACGGTCTCCTGCGGCGTCGAATGGAGCGTCCCCTTCGCCTGGGCTTGGGCCCGCATGCGCTGCACCGCCTGCATCACATCCACTTGCTGGGCGAGAAAGGCGTTGCCAAGCTGGGTGGTCCAGCCCATATCCTGGGTCAACCGTGCAAGTACGTCGGGGAAGGCCACCAGCCCCTGTACGCTGGGATCCCAATTCTGTTTCTTGGCCTCGTCCATGAGCTTGGAAGGCTTCCACTTCGCATGGTCCCGCGCCCATTGTTCCGCTTCGGCGATCTCCATCGGGTAAGTGGAAGCGGCCAACACTTCGGCGACTAGGGGATCGGGATATAGAGCGATCGGCGCCACTTGATCGTCAAGCTGCTGCGGCGGCATCGGCGCGCCCGCGGGAGGGGCGTTCGGCGGGGGATTCTGTGCCACCGCCGCATGCAGAAGGAGGAGTGCGGCCAGGGCCGCCGCCGCTATATAACACCAACGTTTGTTCGACATATCACTCATCCGGACCTAGGTTGCCCCGGCATACTGCGTTGCCCGCTCCCATTGACCCTTCCAAAGTAGCCAGGCAAAACCCACTACTTGAATGACTTCCCTCATGTTTAATGGTTTTGCCAGAAGGTTGTATCCACCCAGGCGGAGTACTTCGGACCACAGCGCCTCGTCCGCCAATCGAGAACTGACCACCAAAACCGGTGGGCACTTCATCCGGGCTAGTTGGGCTAATACATCCTTCCAGGTGCCATCGGGCAGCTCAGACTCGCAGATGGCGACCGGGGTCACGTTGTCCTGCAGGAACTCCATCGCTTCCGCACGCGTGCGAGCCGCATGTTGCCGCCAATTGGAGTGCCGCAGAATCTCCCGCAGGTTCCGATGGTCCTCATCAAATGGGCTAATCAGCAGCACGTTGACGATTCTTTGGGTAGGCGCTTGTGGACGTGCGCTGGTCACGGCTTCTCTTCCAACAAAATGGCGGCTGGCGGGTGCGACACTGCCCTAACTCGTTGTCCGGTCCGAACCGGGCGAGTACGGCGGCATCTCCGATTCGGACAGCTCGGCTCTCCGATCGCACCAGGGACATCTTTGTGTCTCGCAACCAGCCTGACTTCAGCATAAGTCCCTGTCCGCCAACCGCCTATACCGCGGGCGGGGTAGTTCCCGCCGGTTATTGTAGTATCCGGCGCAAGGTGTCGCGACTCTTGAGACGGCACCACCCTCGCACCACGGGACGTAGACTCTGAGGATGGCACCCGGATCGTTGAACTGAGAACGCTCGCCCTTAGGCCAACGGTAGAGGTGACTGGTATCGACTACGATCTGACCTTCGGGGTCGCGTGTAACTTGGGCGCGGTCCGTGGGCCGGGGCGGACGCCCATAAGCGCTAAGATAAGCGTACAAACGAAAACTGCGGGCGGATCACTGAGTTGAAATACTGACCTTGGGAGGACGCCTGCACGAGCGCTTCAACAACATGCGCTGGAACCATTTGGTAAACGTAACGCTCGCCGGTTCGAAAACGAATCCAGAGCAACTGGCGCTGTGGATCGTAGGTGCATTCTAATAAAACGGACGAATGCAAATTGATCGGTTGCATGAAGTTCACTCCATCTGATGCATCTGTAGTTTGCGCTTCCTGCTTGGTTCACTGATCGGCGACAATTAGATCTCCGGTCTCAGTGTTGGAAAAGACACTGAGGAGCACTTTCAAAGGCGATTGTTTGCCTGGCTGCGGACCGGCGGCCGCAATGTCAACGTGTCCGGGGCATCAGCCGGTGCGGTTGGCGGCCCCGATTCATTCTGAGCCATGGACTTACTTGCTATGATTAGTGTGCCGCGCGGCTCCGTCCGCACAAACGGAACAGACTACGACTCAAACGGTGACGGTCTTAAGCTTTGCCGACACGGAACACTAGCAGCCCGTGGCAATAGTCACTCTTTTCGGAACGGCTCGGCGCAGCCAAAGGAGGGCGCTCTCAGAGGCGCTACAACGCGTTGCCAGGGCGCAGTTGAAGGTTAGTGTACCCCTGAAATCCGCG
>Ga0302324_100003615_pt1 | contig 34841 bp, 26 predicted proteins | sample Palsa_T0_1_FD_201949 | JGI IMG/M metagenome (GOLD analysis project Ga0302324, IMG submission 201949) | Peat permafrost microbial communities from Stordalen Mire near Abisko, Sweden - Palsa_T0_1 | ecosystem: Environmental > Terrestrial > Soil > Palsa > Peat permafrost | place: Sweden: Abisko...
GCCGGTGCCTGCCGTGTGTGCGGTGTACACATAAGTTGCCGCTCCGCCATAGCTCAGCGTATACGCCTTCAACTCTTCATCCAGCAGCGCCATCTGAGGGGGAGCTGCCGGCTTCGCTGTACGTCGTGACATTGTAGCAGTTGTCGTCGTAATCTTCTTCACCGCCGGCGCTGGCGTGGTGAACCCTTTATAGGCGGCAAGCTGTACGCGAGCCATGCCCTGTAGCTTCTGCAGGACTGCCGCACGCTGTGTGGCATCGTCGAAGCTAAGCGCAAACTCATGCGGATCGCGATTCGCTGCATCCGATACGGCGACCATCTGATGAAGGTCAGGCGGCAGTCCCAACAACTTTGGCAGTTCATCCTCTGTCATTGCACCCGTCGGCTTTCCATGGTGCAGGTTGGGCCGGTCCGGATCGTCATTCAGCGAACCCGTTCCAGAGACCGTCGAAAGATCGTTGCTCCTCGCCTTCTTTGCATCTTCCGCAGAATGCCGCTTCAACGTCGGACGATCCGGATCATTCGCCGATGTGCTGGCTGTGCCCGTGGACGCCGTGCTGTCAGTTGTACTACTTGTGCTGTCGGTGCTATCTGTAGGTCGACGTTTCATCGTGGGCCGGTCCGGATCATCTGCCGGTGTGCTGCCGGTTCCCTGAGCGGAAGTGGTGTTGGTAGTTGTACTCCCAGGTGATCCGGCGGGTGTCGTTGTGTTTCCAGTGGCTCCAGTATCGTCTGCGGTCCCGGAAGAACGCCGCTTCATCGTGGGACGGTCCGGGTCGTCTGCTGAAGCATTTGTCGAAGCGGTTGCAGCTCCTGCGTCGGCAGTCGTCTTACTCTGGTCGGTTCCGGCAGCCTTACTGTCACCAGAGGTCTTATTAGAGTCGGCAGTTTTTCCCGTCGAACTCACCAGTGCGGACAACGTCTTCGAAGGCTTCAGCTTTGCCGGCTTCTTCGCCGCAGCCAGTGGCTTCACGCTGCCATAGCCGAACCATCCATCGTCGTAGGCTAGATCCCCGGTCGCATCCACCGCCTGCAGATGCCGCGCATACGCCAGGTCCAGCATGCCCTTGCCGATGCCCGCATCCTGCAGTTCGTATAAGTTGCCTGAGAGCAATGCGAACGGTACCGGTCGGGCGACATACACTCCGGCGTCTTCCAGCTTTCCATCAATAAAGATCGACACTGGAATCAATCGGCTTGCCGTTGGCTTGGTGAGGTCTCCGGTCCATTCATACACCGCTACTGCCCGAACCACCTGCTCGGGCTTTGCAACCTTGTGCATCTGCCCTCGTGCAGAGGAACAGGCAGACCAACCTGCCAAGGCCACACCGACCAACATCGCGCGAAGGAAGAGATCTCTCATATGTCCAGTACCGAGATTAGACGCTATCGCCAACCCAAAGTCCTATTCGTGATTCCACGATCCAACCCAGCTATGCAAAAACATGAGGTAGAGGATTCCCACAACATCTTCCTACCAGCTTTACCACGTATAAAACCACGGCTGATCAGCAACGAACCATGACTTTTCGCTTAGAGTCAAACCATGAACTCTGAGCCGCTTCTCGAAGTTAAAGATTTGTCCATCGCGTTCAACCACCATCCAGCGGTTAGAAATATCTCGTTCCGTATCCATGGCGGCGAGACCCTAGGACTAGTGGGGGAGTCCGGCTCGGGTAAGTCCGCGACCTCGCTGGCGCTGCTGCGGCTACTCCCAGCAAGCGCGCAAGTAACTGGTAAAATTACACTTAGTGGCGAAGATCTGCTCTCTCTTTCTGAAGACACCATGCGCCGCCATCGCGGGCGAGAGCTTGCCATGATCTTTCAAGAGCCTATGACTGCTCTCAACCCGGTGATGCCCGTCGGTGTGCAGATAGCCGAAGCGATTCAGGCGCATCAGCCGAAGCTATCACGTAAAATGATCAAAGAGAAGGTTTTAGCGGCGATGCACGAGGTTGCTCTGCCCGATCCGGAGTTGCGGTTTGATGACTATCCCCACCAGTTCTCAGGGGGACAAAGGCAGCGGCTTCTCATTGCCATGGCGATCATCAATCGCCCCCGCCTGCTGATCGCCGACGAACCTACCACGGCTCTCGATGTGACGGTACAGGCGCAGATCCTTAGTCTCCTCAAAGATTTACGTCGTACTCATAATCTGGCGATGCTCTTCATCTCCCACGATCTTGCCGTGGTCTCGCAGATTGCCGACCGTGTCGCGGTCATGCAGCATGGACTGATCGTCGAAGAGGCGGACACACTGGATCTCTTCCGTAGTCCTCAACACCCGTATACGAGAACGCTGCTAGCCTCGGCACCGACTATGCGTACCGATCGCCATCGCCCTTTAGCGAGTGTCGAATAAGTATACTTCTATCAACAGATCGACGATGGTCGTTGCGAAAGATGAAAATCCGTTTAGACTAAGAAATTGGTCGTTTAGCACCTTCTAACCTGCATGCGCGCGCTCATTCTCTCCGACATTCACGGGAACCTCGAAGCACTTACCGCCGTCCTTGCCGCAGCAGAGCCGTATGACGTGCTTTGGAACCTGGGGGATCTGGTCGGGTATGGGGCGAGCCCTAACCAAGTGATTGATTTGATTCGGCCTTCGGCCCAGATTAATGTTCGTGGCAATCACGACCGGGTGTGCTGCGGACTAACCTCCGCGCTGGGCTTCAACCCTGTGGCCCGAGCGGCAGCGATGTGGACACAAAATGAGCTCACAGCTGAGAATCTGCAGTGGTTACGCGGTGTTCCGCAGGGGCCGTTGCAGCCGGAGCAGCCCGGTGTGACGTGTGTGCACGGTTCGCCGCTCAATGAAGACCAGTACATTCTGAGCATGCGGGATGCGTGGGCTCCGCTGCAGCAGATGGCTACGGCCATAACCTTCTTTGGACACACACACTTACAGGGTGGCTTTTCGCAGAAGGAGCATGACTGGCACGAGATCAAACCACAGTACAGGGTTAAGAATGAGGCCGAATCGTGGGCCATGGAGATTGCTCCGGAGACACGTCATCTGATCAATCCAGGGTCGGTGGGGCAGCCTCGAGACAATGATTGGCGGGCAGCTTTTGTCACGTATGACACTGATTCCGCGGAGGTTCGGTTTCATCGAGTTCCGTACGATTTGACTACGGCGCAGGGGAGAATCCTGATGGCGGGGCTGCCGGAGCGGTTGGCTGCGCGGCTGCGCGAGGGGCGCTAGCGTAGGGTTTGTACTATTTTTTTTGAGGTGGTTTTTGCGTGGGGTTTTACGAAAACTGGGCGCAATTCGTGGTTTTGTGGTGGACAGAACGTGGTGAAATGCGTGGTAAAACGTGGTGAGTTAACGCACGCATTTCGTGGTTGAAAAATAGGCCACTCTTTTTGAGAAAATTTCGCGGGGGGCTCAGGCCAGTTGTTGTTCTTCCAGGGTCAGGGCCAGCTCTTCCCACTCGGCCAGGAGGGTTGTGCGCTGGGCGCGGAGGCGGTCGAGGTCTGCGGCGGTGCGCTGGGAGTCCTCGGCTGAGGTGAAGATGCCCAGCTTCTCTTCAGCGGCAGTGATGGCCGTTTCGAGGAGGGGGATCTCCTCTTCGGCTTGACGGAGGCGGTCTTCGAGCTGCTTGAGCTTGATGGGGTTCAGGCGCTTGATAGGGATTGCTGGGACTTCGGGAGCGAGTGCCGCCTCTGAAACCAACGTCCCAGAGGCGGGACTTGAGCCACCCGGTTCTGTACTGACACTTCCACCTGTGGCTCCATTCGACGATGTAGGCTTAGGGGCAGGGGTCAGGGAGTTTGTAATCTGTTCGGTTACTTTTTCGGGGCCGCCCTGTTTGCGCCAGAGGTAGTCCTCGTAGTTGCCGGGGTAGATGTGGAGGCGGCGCTCTTCGACCTCGAAGACGCGGGTGGCGAGGCCGTCGATGAAGTAGCGGTCGTGGGAGACGAAGAGGACGGTGCCGGTGAACTTGCGGATGGCATCGAGGAGGACGTCTTTGGCGCGGAGGTCGAGGTGGTTGGTGGGCTCGTCGAGCAGGAGCATGTTGCTGGGTGAGACGAGCATCTTGGCCATGGCGTAGCGGTTGCGTTCGCCGCCGGAGAGGACGCCGAGTTTTTTGAAGACATCGTCGCCGGAGAACATGAAGCAGCCGAGGAGGGAGCGGAGGTCGACGACGGGAACCTTGGGGGAGGCGGCGCTGATGTCGTCGAGCATGCCGGCGCTGCCGTCGAGTACCTTGTACTGGTCCTGGGCGAAGAAGTCGACGAGCGCGTTATGACCCAGTTTGATCTGTCCGGAGGTGGGTTGCTCCTGTCCGCTGAGGAGGCGGATGAGGGTGGATTTGCCAGCGCCGTTGGCTCCGACTAAGGCGATGCGGTCGCCGCGCTCGATGGTGAAGTTGAGGTTGTCCAGAATCAGCTTTTCGCCGCCGGTGGGGGTGGGGTAGACCTTGGTGAGGCCCGAGACCTCGATGACGGTGCGGCCGCTGGCGGGCGGCTGCGGGATGCTGAAGTGGATGGTGGACTCGTCCTCGGGGACTTCGATGCGCTCGATTTTTTCGAGCTCCTTGATGCGGGACTGCACCTGCTTGGCCTTGGTGGCCTGGGCGCGGAAGCGGTTGATGAAGGCTTCGAGGGCTTCGATGCGGTCGCGCTGGTTTTTGTAGGCGGACATGAGCTGGGTGCGGCGCTCTTCTTTTTGCGCGACGTACTTCTCGTAGTTGCCGTGGTAGGTGTGCATGCGCTTGTTCCAGAGTTCGACGGTCTTGTTGACGGTAACGTCGAGGAAGTAGCGGTCGTGCGAGATGAGGATGTAGGCGTTGGGGTAGTCGTGGAGGTAGTTTTCGAGCCAGTTGCGGGATTCGATGTCGAGGTGGTTGGTGGGCTCGTCCAGAAGCAGGAGCGAAGGCTTTTGCAGGAGTAGCTTGGCGAGGGCGATGCGCATCTGCCAGCCGCCGGAGAACTCTTCGGTGTTGCGGTTCCAGTCTTCTTTGGAGAAGCCGAGGCCGCCGAGGACGGCTCCTACGTGCGAGTCGAGGTTGTAGATGTCGTGGAGGTGGAGCTGGTCGGCGATCTCGGAGTAGCGCTCGGCGGCGGCGGCGTATTGTTTGGATTTGGGATCGGCCTCGGAGAGGACGTGGGTAAGGGCGATGGACTCGGCCTCCATCTCGTGGAGGTGGTCGAAGACGGAGAGGCACTCGGCGAAGACGGTCTTGCCGCGGAGGGCGAGGCCGTCCTGCGGGAGGTAGCCGAGGGTGATGCCCTTGTTGCGGGTGATGACACCGTAGTCGAGGGATTCGACGCCCGCGATGATCTTGAGCAGAGTGGATTTGCCAGTGCCGTTACCGCCGACCAAGCCGGTGCGCTCGTCTGGATTGATGAGCCAGTTCGCGTCTTCAAAGAGTAGTTTTTGGCCGAAGCGTTTGCCGGCGGATGAGAGTTGGAGCATGAGACTCTATTTTCTCATTGAGTAGGAGATGTCGCGTACGTCTGTTTCTGGATTGCCGACAAACCGCGCGTAAAGTCACGAGATGAGCGTTTGTCGGGACCAATCATCGACGCCAAGAACTGATGCCACGAGAGTTTACTGTGGCGTTCTTCATCATATTTTTGCGCTGCTTCCTTGAACCGCTTGATAGACCTGCAAAAAAACCATAGTGGAGAGGAGGCCAAGCGTCTCCGGCACTCGTGGCTTCTGCAACCAACCCGGCGTAGGGACCGCCGTTCTGCCTTAAAGAGCGCGCCTTCCAGCCAGCCATCGAGAATTCGGGTTTCCTAAACGTCTGCAATGCGGTGCGGATCCGGATGGGTCCGAGCAAAGAACGCATCGATTCGTGAGAAAGTAGGCAATCTGGAATTAACTTACCTGTCCTTGAACACCAACGCGAATTGAATCCTTCCGTGCATGAACTGTTTGCTGGTATCAAGCTCAGACAGCGAATACGTGAATGGGTCAGCGGTCCCGCAACGCAGCACTGCAACTTCATCATCGCAGTCCACGATTGTGCCTGAACCGTGGGTGTCGCTCTTTTTGTTCAGCCATATCACTTCGTTGCCTTTTTGTTCGAGGATGCGCTTACGCAGAGCATCCCGTTCAGAATTGGTGACCAACTTTTTCTGCTGCTTTTCGCTGTATTCCTTCCAATCCTGAATCAACAGCCGCGCATCTGAGCGAAGATGCGCCGGGAACAACGATACCTCGATGCTCGGTGAGTGAGTGAGTTTTCGTAGCCCGTTCCCACGGTGGTCAGGATCGAGCGCACCGATGACAACTCGAGCCACCTTCACTGCAATCAACCTGTCCACACACGACACCTTGGGGTCGCCACGGTTCAAGCACGGTTCAAGCGTTGTGTAGATGGTCGCACCGTCAAGATCAGCACCACTTAGCGTAGTGCTAAGACGAAATTCTGCGTGTTGACCATTCATCTTACCGTTTGACATCACAGCAGTACGGCATTCCTTCCCCAACAGTTGACCATGTTTCACTGCGACTGCCCCAACCTTGGGACGTGGCTGAGCATCTTCCAGCGTGCTCTTCTTGGCTTCTTCGATTGCCATCCGAGCGAAGCGGTCATCCAGTTCAGCCTGAACGTTTGCGACCGTGTTGATATTCTGGAACTGCGCGCGGCTACCATCGATGTATCCAGCCACTTGTGCGGTTTGAGGATGCACAAACTTGATAGTCAGATGAATGAAGGCCGTGACAATACCACCTCTTGGATCGTCAGTAATGACCGAGAACTTCTGTCCGACCGGAAAACCATCTGGTCGCAGATTCCCCCCGTGGAAATTGGCGAAGCCAGACAGATGACCATCGTCTGTGGCATCCAAGTCCAACATCACAGGCAACGATTGTTGATAAGCATTGTAGATAGTGCCTTGCTGGTGAATTTTCACAGCCCATGATAGCTCAGTCGGTTATCAAAGCGTGCGTCGGCCTGCACGCCTAATCGGTACCGAGAAGTCGGCTTATCGGAGGGGATCTGCGCTTCCGCAGTTCTTCACTCACGAATCCGGAAGCGCACTGGAGCGCTGGGGATACTTCCGGGTACGTCAGTCAGTTCAATGCCTCAGTAACCCAGTTCACGAGCGGCTAGTTCTGTTCCTTCGACTCTGGCGCGGATTTTTTGGAAGGCGATGTCGCGGGCGGTGGAGGTGTCGTCGGCGAAGGGGGCGAAGCCGCAGTCGTCGGTGGTTCCGAGTTGCTCGGCGGAGAGGAAGGATGCGGCTTCGAGGACGCGGTCGCGAACCTGCTGCGCGGTTTCGATGGTGGGGTTGATGGGATCGATGACGCCGATGAAGACGAGGTGATGCGGGGCGGCGAGTTTGCCGATGATCTCTAGGACGCGCTTGCGGTCGGGCTCGCTGGCCATCTGGAGGTAGAAGCGGCCGACGTTGAGTTGGAAGAGGTCGGGGAGGAGACCGGCGTAGTCGATGTCGGCGCTGTGGGTGGAGTCGTGATCGCCGCCGGGGCAGACGTGGACGCCGATCTTGCGGCGCTCGTCGGTGGTGAAGCGTTCGAGGACCTGGTTGTTGAGTGCGATGAAGCTGCGGAGGAGGTTGGCTGAGGGATCGAGCTTGAGGGAGAGACGGCCCTCGGTGAAGTCGATCTGGACGTTGGCTGCGCCTGCGTCGAGTGCGCCGCGAATGTCGGCTTCGGCCTCGTTGATGAGATCGGCGAGGAAGGCTTCGCGCGGGTAGCCGGGGATTGCGGTGGAGGGATAGAGCAGGCTGAGGGCGGAGGCGGAGATGACGGCCTGCTTGACCGGGCGCCGGGTGTGCGCGTGAGCGGCCTTGAGATAGCTTTCGGCGTGGATGCCGTAGCGGAATGGCCCGGCGGTGAGGCGAGGAAGCTGGCGGTGGTGGCCGTCGGCGAAGGGGATGACGACACCGTCGGGGGCGAGGTTTTGAAGGCCGGTGAGCGGGTAGGTGGCGAAGCTGGGCTTGGTCTGCTCGCCGTCGCTGAGGACGGGAGAACCGGTCTGTTCGAGACGTTCTATGGTGTCCTGGAGCGCCTCGGAGTATGCGTCGTCCAAGGTCTCACGGGCGATAGTGCCTGCATGAAACGAAGCCATTGCCTGAATCAGTTGCGGGGGTCGCGGGATGCTGCCAATTGGTTCCGTGAGTATCGCCATCCCCGGAGTCTACCGAGGTGCGAGTATCGGGTACCACCATCGAAAGGTTGAGTTGGTCGGATTTCTTTGTGCGGTCTGCGAGGGTCGCAAAGTTAGCTACGACTGCGCGGCGCGCTCGCCTGGATGGATGAGCCAGTTCACATCTTCAAAGAGGAGTTTTTGGCCGAATTTTTTCATTGGCTGGAGAGGTGAGGGGAGACTCTTTCGGAGTCGCGGAGAAAAGAGCGGACTCGGTCGGGTTTGGCGTGGAAACAACCGACCTGCCACATTTAGGAGCATTCCGATAGACGCTGAGAGTGATACTGTAGAGATTCATCCCCGATTCGTAAGATATGACGTAAGAAGCTTTCGCGCTGTGGCTACGCAGCAAGTAGATGAACTCTTCTTGTCGAGTAGCTAAATTACTTAAATTTCTTTTAGCGGCCTACCTACCTCTCTGAGTGATTGAGCCATGGAAGATGCGTTGCATAAGCTAGGGCGAAACATAGTCTTGTTCGCGCCTTTTTTGTTTCTGCTTTCTGTCCTATCTGCCGCGCAACAGGGACCGGAGCGCAGCATCGATTCCCAACAGCCGCTGCAGGTAGATCTGCTTACGCCGCTCGATGTGGCGAAGCTAACGCCCGGAGCTCATATCTTCGCCAAAGCGCGGGTTCCGTGGAAGACAGCCTCGTGCCAGATGCGCTCAGGTGCGACCGTCTCAGGTCATGTTGTCAATGTCGAGCCCCATTCAAAGCAGAGCAAAGAGTCGAGCGTTACTGTCCTATTCGACACTGCCGACTGCGATGGCCATCCTTCCCATATCCTTTTCAATCTATTCGCCGTCATCGTTGACCTACAGAGTCCTGAAGGTGTCGGTATGACCGACTATGGAACCTTTGGCGCAGCAAGCACGAAACCTCATATGGGAGGAACAGCATCGAGCACAGCACCCGTTGCCATGGCCTACGGCCAGAACGAGGCCATTAAAAGTGCCAGCCAGCATCTGAAGCTACCTTCCGTTATTCAATCTGGCCAGGTGTTCGGACAAAAGAACCTGATCCTCGGCACAGGAACGGGCACGGATGGCGGCTCTACTCTGTCTTCCCCTAAAGGGAACTTCCGGGTCGAAGCCGGAGCACAGTTTGTTCTGATGCCTAAGCCTGTGCCGGCGCCTGAAGTTGGTACCGCAGTCGCCTCTGCAAAGCTGCCCACAAAACCCGATGAACCGGTTAAATCGACAGAGGTGAAAGATATTCCCCTGCCAGCTCCGCCTGCAAAGCCGGAGATCGACGAGACTGAGGTTTGTTCGTCGCCCTGCAACATCGTTTCCTCCGTTGACAACACTTCAGCTTCCACCGAAGCGGCTTCTACACTCACCACAACTCGCTTCGGCTACACTCCGCACGAAAGGGGCGAGTACAACGCGCTGAATCACGAAGCTACTCTGACGTTTCTGGATGCGAAGAATCTGCTTTTTACCTTTGATTTACATGCGCTTCGATATCGATACACCGACGGCATTCGAACCGTGTCCATGAGAACAATTCGCGCTGTCTTGATAGACCCATCTACGCGAAAGATGAAGCGCATTTTGGATTGGCAGGTCCAGGGCACAGGCCAGTACGTCTGGCCCATTCTTCGCGACAGGATCCTTGTCCACAAAGGGCACACTCTATACCTGATGAACTCCCATCTGGAGCCCATCCGCTCCGTGGCAGTCCCTGGTCAGCTGGCCTTTGTCTCCTTATCTCCGGATGGCAATCGTATCGCTGTCGGAACCATTCACGAGCGTCACAGCCGCGATGTGCACGATCAGCTGACCGAGGCGCTGAATGTCGAACCAGAAGAAGATATCGATATTCAGGTTTTTGACGACGACTTCAAGCTCCTGCTCACCTCTTATCAAAGCACGTCTCTCCCACCACCTGTCCTATCGAACACAGGGGAGGTCCGCGTTGTTTCCACGGGCCACAATCGGTGGAGAATCACCGAGCACTCCTGGGATCGTACGAACCGCGTCATCGCCAATGTTCAGTCCATGTGCCGGCCCACCCTCTCCACGCCGCTACCCGAGTCTCTTTTCATCCTCGGCTGTACTGAATCGCCCCTGCAAAACTGGTATCGTATGCTCCGCTCCGATGGCCATCCGATTCTGCTCAGTCGAGGCTCATCCCGTGAGATCGACCAAGCGGCTTCGAGTAGCAACGAGAGACAGTTCACAGTACGTGTGGTTCATACCGAACACAGTAAGGCGAATGGAGACTTCTTTCATAAGAGCGATCTTCTCACTCAGGAGATCGCTATCTATCGGGCCTCAGACGGAAGGCGGTTATTTAAGACGGACGCGGACGCCTCTCTCGTCGACCAGTCTTTCACTCTCTCGCCCTCTGGCGATCAACTTGTAGTCCTGGCAGGCGGAGGACTCTCCTTCTACACAATGCCAGCATTTAGTTTGATTCCGAATGCACTGTCTGAAGATGTTCAGACGTCACGCAGTCCCTCTACGATCGCGAAGTCAGGTTCTAAACTTCCACGCTGACACCGGTAGACGGTGTTAATGGAAGCTTCACCGTAAGCGAGCCAGAGTGTGTGTTCGAGTCAGGATTTCGCGGCGCGTTCCAGTTCGGCGATGTTGATTTTTTTCATCTGCATCATGGCCTGCATGGCAGCGGGGTGCTGGATGAGTTCGGGCAGGCGGCCGGGGACGATCTGCCAGGAGAGGCCGAACTTGTCTTTGAGCCAGCCGCACCGACCTTCGCTGCCGCCGGCGGCGGTGAGCTTCGACCAGTAGTCGTCGACCTCCTGCTGGGTGTCGCAGCGCACGATGAATGAGATTGCTTCGTTGAACTTGAACATGGGGCCGCCGTTGAGCGCGGTGAACTTAAGGCCATCGAGCTCGAAGCTGACGGTGAGGACTTTGGCAGGTGGATTGGAGTTGGCTGGGCCGTTATGGACGGCTTCGAGGCGGCGCGAGTTTTTGAAGACCGTGAGGTAGAAGTCGACGGCCGCTTCGGCGTTGTTGTCGAACCAGAGGAATGGCGTGATGCGGGAGTAGTTTTCAAAAACGCTCATTGAGACACCTCAGTTTTCTGCCTGCAATGTTAGAGCAGAATCAGGGTAGATGTATCCGTGGGATTCGAACAAATAGACGAGATATAGGGGCTTTCACTTGGTGAAGGATGACGGCGCTTTTTTCTGGGCACGGTCGCGCAGAGGGTGATCTTAATTTATTGGGCGGTAAGGCGTTTAGCTGGAAATAAGCGTCCAACGAACGGGGGAATGACTTGAACGAGATGGAGACGGGGACAGTGGCGCTCGCGGAGAGGCGACGGTGGTGGCGGAGGCGGTGGGTTTTGGTGACGCTCTCGGCGTTTGTGGTGGTGGCGATGGTGGGCGTGCTGGCGGTGGAGTGGGCGCTGCGGCAGTTGCAGCCGAGGATGCGGAAGAAGGTAGTGGAGACGCTTTCGGCGCGGTTCAACAGCCCGGTGGAGCTGGATCGGCTTTCGCTGTCAGTGGATAAGAACATCATCGTGACCGGGGGTGGGCTGCGGATACTGTATCTGGCTGGGCCGACGAAGCCGGATGCCCGGCCCAATGCTCCTCCGATGCTGGTGGTGGAGAGCTTCGAGTTCAGGACGGGGTGGCGTGAGCTGCTGCGGCCGACGACTCGGCTGGTGACGGTAAAGGTGCATGGGCTGCAGATGGATATTCCGCCGAAGCAGGAGCGCGGGCCAGCGATGCCGGATGATCCGAAGAAAAAGGGGCAGTCGGTGCTGGGGATTGCGGTGGACACGATTGAATGTACGGACGCGAAGATCGTGATTGAGACGAGCAAGCCGGGGAAGGCACCACTGGAGTTCGAGGTTGGCCGGTTGACGCTGAAAGATGTGGGGCTAAAGAAGCCATTGAACTATGACGCGGAGCTGGTGAACCCAAAGCCGGTGGGGAGGGTGCACTCGACGGGGCACTTTGGGCCGTGGCAGAACGATAATCCTCGGGATACGCCGCTCGATGGCGACTACGAGTTCACGCAGGCGGATCTGTCTTCCATCCATGGGATTGGCGGGATTCTGGCGTCGACGGGACGGTTTGGCGGGACGCTGGGCGAGATTGCAGTGAATGGTGTGGCGGATGTGCCGGCCTTTCGGTTGGATATCAGCGACCATGCGCTGCCGCTGCATACGGAGTTTCATGCGGTGGTGGATGGGACGACGGGCGATGTGACGCTCGATGCAGTGAGGGCGCGGGTGGGGCGATCGGAGTTGACGGCTACTGGGTCTGTGACACGGTCGGCGGGGCAGCCGGGGCACACTACGGACCTGCATGTGGTGATGGAGAAGGGCAGGATCGAGGACATGCTGACGCTGTCGTTGAAGGCTAACCCTACGCTGATGCGGGGGGCGCTGGCGACGAAGGTGCACATTGAGATTCCTCCGGGGCCGGTGAGCGTGTCGCGGAAGATACGGCTGGAGGGGACGTTTGCGATTCATGACGCGATTTTGAATAACGCGAAGATGCAGACGCAACTGGATGCAATGAGCGAGCGAGCGCAGGGTAAGCCGAAGCTGGCGAATGCGCAGGATGCGGCGGTAGTGGGGTCGTCGATGGCGGGCAAGTTTTCGCAGGCGAATGCGGTGATGCAGATACCGGAGCTGAACTACCAGATGCCGGGGGCACAGGTGGCGATGAGCGGCGAGATACAGCTGGTGGAGACCACGTTCGAGTTTCATGGGAAGGTGCGGACGCAGGCGACGGCGTCGCAGATGACGACGGGGTGGAAGAGTCTGCTGCTGAGTCCGTTCGACAAGCTGCTGAAGAAGAATGGAGCGGGTCTGGAGCTGCCGATCAAAGTGACGGGGACGCGGTCGACGTATGACCTGCGGCTGGATTTTCCGCATGACACGCATGCTCCGGCGGTGTCGCCAAGCCCCACGAAATGAGGCGCGTAGGCGAAGGGGAGCCTGGGATGGTGCGGAGGGTGGAGAGACAATGGCCGGGCGCTCTGCTACTGTCAAAATGAGAGTTTGATGTCAGGACAGCCACAACTTTTCCCGAATCCCGAGCAGAGCGCGGCCCATGCCACGGCACAGGGGGGCTCAGCAACGAGCACGACATCCCACGCAGGGGCTAACGGCAACTCCAGCAGAAGGACGGCGCCGGTGTGGCTGCAGCGGCTGTCGCTGTTTGTGCTGGTGCTGTTCTGCGTGTATCTGGGCGTGCTGGTGATGGTGCTGCCGTGGTGGACGCGGATCTGGGACCACAACATGTTCATCCAGGCGCGACCACGGCTGGCAGCGGTGTTGTACAACGGGGCGGTGCGAGGGATGATCTCCGGGCTGGGGCTGCTGGATATATGGATCGGGATCTCCGAGGCGGTGCACTACCGCGATTACCGGGGATAAACGGATAGAGAGAGACTATGGACCGACAGGCACCAGAGGCACTGGAAGAAGCTTCGCTGGCTTACGAAAATTCTGAGTTCATCAACTCGCCGGACGGGCGGATGCTGCGAATCATGGCGGAGTATCAGGAGCCGATGGCGCGGTTTCGGCGAGAGCGTATCCAGGACACGGTGGTGTTCTTCGGCTCGGCGCGGTTTCGGGCGCTGGATGTGGCGAACTCTGAGCTGGAGCTGTTGGCCAATACAGGTTCGGCGCAACCTGCTCCGGAGCATGAGCAACCGGCTACGCCAGACGAGATTGAGAGCGGCGAGGCAAGTGCCCTGCAGCTGAGGCTGGCAGAGGCTGCGGTGGAGATGGCCCAGTACTACGAGGACGCGCGGCGACTGGCGGGCATGGTGGCGAGCTGGGCGCAGGGGCTTCCGGGGCGGCGGCATCGGTTTGTCGTGACCTCCGGGGGTGGGCCGGGGATTATGGAGGCAGCCAATCGCGGGGCGTATGAGGCTGGGTGCAAGACCATCGGGCTGAATATCCGGCTGCCGTTCGAGCAGCATCCGAACCCGTACATTACGCCGGCATTGAGCTTCGACTTCCACTACTTTTTTATGCGGAAGTACTGGTTTGCGTATCTGGCGAAGGCGCTGGTGGTGTTTCCCGGCGGGTTTGGGACGCTGGATGAGCTGTTCGAGCTGCTGACGCTGGCGCAGACCAAGAAGCTGGCGAAGAAGATGACGGTGGTGATCTACGGATCGAGCTACTGGAAGAACGTGATCAACTTGGAGTTGCTGGCGGAGAAGGGCGCGATTGCGATGGCGGACCTGGAGCTGTTTCAGTTTGCGGATACGCCGGAGGAGGCGTTCGCTCTGCTGAAGGCAGGGTTGACGGAGAATCATCTGGAGTCGGAGTACGAACGCGAACAGTCGCGGCTGGAGAAAGAAGAGATACCGAAGGAGCCCGCGCCGAGTGCGCAGGAGATGATGGGGCCGGATATTACGAAGACCCGGTAGATGGTGGGATTTTAGTTTGTCCTTAATCTCCAAGTGTTTCGAGAATGTTATCGCCGATTTGCTGCGTGTTACAGGTTCTCTTCGAACGCTCCCGTAGTTGCCTGTAACACCGCCCTCGAAGCAGATAGAGGCCTTCCGAGATTTACGCCGCTATTTTCTTGGCGAAGACTTTCGTCGAGCCTGATAGATTGCTTTTTTCTTTGGCCCTCGTGGGCTGAGCTTTGTCGGCTTCTTCACTGCGGTCTTCTTCACTATGGTTTTCTTTACTGCCGCTTTCCCGGTCTTGTCAGGGATTGTCTTCGTCGCTACGGTCTTCTTAGCCGTTGCAACAGGCGCTGAGACTTCCTTTGCGACTCTTCCCTTTCGACCAAAGAGAGTCGTGAGTGACCGTTGCATCTTCCCCAGCGCCTCGGCAACTGCGGACTCCGTCTTCGTGGTTTGCGCACTTGCACTCACAGGTCTATCTCCCGTGGGGCGTACCTCAATCAAACAGCGCTTGTCGGCGTGGCCAGTCTTTTGGCTATCCACATCGCTAAGATGGACTTCTACCCGCGTTATCTTTGTTGCGAACCTACCCAAAATACGATCTGCCGTAACTTCGACAAATTGAGACAGGGTAGCGTCCACATGAACCGTCTTATCGCTGTTGACTTGAATCTTCATCGTCCTCCTCCACAGAGTCGCATGTAAGTCGGCTTAGTTTACCTCTTCAAGGAGCGAACTATGCGTAGGTATCGCGCTCGGGGAAAGCGAGCCTTGATTCCGTCTGGTCGGCCTGTTGTTCGGGAGAGATGTGCGATAGGCTCAATGGCAATTTGGTAACAAGTGGCTAGCCGAAGAGGCGCAGCCAGATCGAAGCTACCCATCCGACCCACCTCCGCTTCGAATGACCCAGGACTAGCGATTGCCGCGAGCTGAGTTCCACAAATCCAGCGTAGAACTCATCATTCCAGTTAGAATGGCGGCGACGGGAACGATCGCCCTTTGAAGGTGCAACTTCTTCCATGACGCACCGAAGAATATCTGTCCTATACATCAGCCTCTTCAGCGTCTGCATGGTTGTTTATGCGCAGCGCCCGCGTGAGGAGCAGGTCCGGGTCCTTAGCTCCCAGGCTCCACTGCAGGCTAATCTTCTAGCCTCTCTGGATGCCGCCAAGCTGACCCGCGGGGCCGCCGTGTACGCCAAGGCTCTCGTCGATTGGAACGATCCGTCTTGTCATCTGCGCGCCGGTTCCATTGTCGTCGGTCACATCCTCGACCTGGAACAGCGATCAAAACAGAACAAAGGGTCCAGCGTTGCCATCGGCTTCGACCACGCCGAATGCGATGGCAGCATCACACCTGTATTCTTTACCCTTTTCGCCATCGTCGCCTACCCGAAGATTGATGAGGGTGCTCCGATAGTCAGCAATGCCGATGTGTATGGTGGGTCGCACGGAACGATGAGCATAGGTGCGGGCGGAAGGGCATCGGCAGCGCCTGTCCAATTGGGTATGGGTACAGAAAGACTTGAACGAAGCCGGGCAACCAAGGACAATACGCCTGCGACTATTGAGTCTGGACAGGTTATCGGTTTCAAACAGGTAAAACTCCGCGTTGGCACCGGCCCTGATGGCTCCTCTGTTCTCTCCTCCCTGAAAGGCAATATTCGGTTTGAGGGCGCGACCCAGTTAGTCCTGATGCCTCGCGCCACCGTGGTTCCTTTCTCAGCATCGGCTGTCGCGGAAGGTGCCGAACAGCCCCTCCTCGCGTCCAGCGCGCCACCACCCTCTGCACCTAGCAATCCTGCACCCGTCGCTTCACCGGCCCTTGCACCCGAGATCGATGAAACCAGTATCTGCACCGCACCCTGTTCGCTAATCTCCGATGTAACGACCCCAGCGCCGGCCCACGCCTCCCTTGCGCTCTCCACCACTAGCTTTGGCTACGTCCCGCACGACCGACGGGAGTATGCCTCCTTCGACTTCGAATCCACACTCAACTTCCTCGACTCGCAAAATCTTCTTTTCACCTATGATCCTCACAAGCTCCGCCAGCGGTTTCCCAGCGGCTTCAACACCGAATCAATGCGTACGATACGTGCGGTTCTCCTCAATCCCGCCACGCTGAAGGCCCAGTGAATTCTCGATTGGCAGATCCAAGGCGAAGGTCAGTACATCTGGCGCACCGGCCCTGGCCACATCCTTGTTCATCTCGGCCACAACCTGCGTCTCCTTGGCCCTGACCTCGCCGTCGTGCGTCAGATTCCCATCCCAGGTCAACTCGTCTTCGTCTCGACCTCCCCCGACGGCGACCACATCGCGATCGGAACATTGCACGAGCGACACACCCGCACCATGCACGACGAACTGATCAAGAACCTGAAAACGCAACCTGAAGAGGACGTCGACGTTCAACTCCTCGACCTGAACTTCCGAGTTCTGTTAACCAGCCGCCAAAGCTCTTTGCTGCCACCACCCGTTCTCTCTGACGCAGGCGAGGTCCGAGTCAACTCATCCGGCCTCAATCGCTGGCTCATTCGGGAGTATCGCTGGGACAACAGTGTTCGAACCGTCGCTAAGGTGAACTCCCAGTGCCGTCCTGACCTGGCAACACCTCTTCCAGACGCTATCTTCCTCGTCGGCTGCAATGCGTCTACGGACCAGAACTGGTACCGCATGATCCGCTTTGATGGTCATCCTATCCTCAACAGCCACGGCTCTTCGGAAGACATTGAACAGTCCTCCAGCAGCAGCAATCAGGCCGAATTTGCTGTTCGAGTGGTGCGAGCCAACAACGCCGTATCGCGTGGTGATCTCTTCTTCAAACAAGATCTTAAAGAACAGGAGGTCAGCGTCTATCGTTCCAGCGACGGCAAACGTCTTTTCTTCACCACCAACCCCGGCGTCTCCCTTGCTGCGCAGTCCTTCGCTCTTTCACCCACAGGCGCTCAGCTCGCCATTCTCTCGGACCTTACCATCTCGCTCTATCCGATTGCTAAGCCCGATCCGTGACTGGCAGTCCCATTCCAAAACTCCCTCTTGGCGCATCTGCTACCGCAGTCTTATTCTTCCGAAACCAAGACCGGAAAGAACGATGCTGACTACAACCTTTGGGGAACCATTGAAGACACTGGACTTACGGATTTTGAAGCTCCGTTGTTGGTGCAGTCACGCCGTTGTCATGTAAGCCATCCATACTTCCCTCGTAAGAAGCCTGTACGTTGGGAGGCAGCCGATGAGCCAATCGAGCATCTCGTACCTGTGGCGAGAGCCGGAAGCAGCGAAGGGCTTTGCGACGGGCGTGTCGCTGCATAGCCATACGAACCAGTCGAAGGAGACGCTCGACTTTATCACGGAGCTGTCGAAGGACTGGGGGGTTTTGCAGCCGGTGATGCGGTGGGCGGAGCGGCGGAGCGTTCGGCTGACGGGCATTCCGCCGGACTATGCGCGCGCCTATTGGACGCCGCCGCTGACGCCGAGCCTGGCGTTCGACCTGGAACGACGACAGATCGAGAACACGCTGGATATGCCGGGGCTGGTCTCGATTACCGACCACGACGACATCAACGCGCCGATGCTGCTGCGGTCGGTGCCTTCGTCGCGGCATATTCCGGTGTCGGTAGAGTGGACGGTGCCCTTTGGCGAGACGGCGTTTCACCTTGGCATCCACAACCTGCCGAGTGCGACTGGAGCGCGGTGGATGGAGCGGCTGGCGGCCTTTACGGCGCTGCCGGTGAAGATGCGGGCGCCTCGGCTGCTGACCGAGATGCTGGCGGAGCTGGATGAGACTCCGAGTGTGCTGATTGTGTTCAACCATCCGTTGTGGGACCTGTACCGCGTAGGTAAAGATAAGCACGAGGTGCTGGTGAACGAGTTTCTGGCGGTGAATGGGCAGTTTGTGCACGCGCTGGAGTTGAACGGGCTGCGCGACTGGAAGGAGAACCGCGACGCCGCGACGTTGGCCGGCAGGTGGAACCAGCTTGTGATCAGCGGCGGCGACCGGCATGGCGTGGAGCCGAACGCGAATGTGAACCTGACCCATGCCAGCAGCTTTACGGAGTTTGTGCACGAGGTGAGGCGGGAGCGGCAGAGCCATGTGCTGTTTATGCCGCAGTATGCCGAGCCCTGGAAGCACAGGATTCTGCAGTCGACACTGGATGCGATTCGGGACTATCCGCACTTTCCTGAGGGGTCGCGGCGGTGGGACGAGCGGGTGTACCACCCGGATGCAGACGGCGTAATGCAGCCGATGACGCGGCTGTGGACGACGGGCAAGGCTCCTGCATTTTTTCTTTGGACGCTGGCGCTGGTTCGCGCGATGGGCGCGGCGCCGGTGTCGAGCGGGCTGCGGATGGCGTGGGACGATAGCGGCGAGATGCGTACGACGCTGGCGAAGTTGGACGCTTAGAAGATGTTTAACAACTGAGTGTCCTGCCGGACGGGCCCGCTGCGCGTGGGGCGTATACCTTTCTTGCAACTATGATCTTTCGTGGTCCTCCCGTTGGTCGGAAGATGATGATCCCGACCAACGGGAGGGCCATAGCCACTTGCTCTGCCACGACAAGATAAAAAGGCGTTTGAACCCACGCATACTGGGCCATCCGGCACGACACATAGTTTTAAATAGCTTCTAAGAAACAAGGATTAAGGAGGTTAGTCTAGAGCGATGCGTGTGCCGCGTGTTGCTTACCTTCCGGATTCTTTCCATGAGGTGAACGGCGTGGCGCATACCAGCCGCAACTTTGTGGGGTATGCGGAGCGGCATGGGCTGCCGTTTCTTTGCGTACGGGCGGGTGCGCGGGCGAGGGCGTTTGAGCAGGTGGGCGAGTTGAGGACGCTGGAGCTGGGTCGGAGCAGGGGCTCGGTGCGGATGGAGAAGGACCTGGAGTTCGACACCCTGTTCTGGCGTCATGCGGGGGCGATACGACGGGAGCTGGAGCGATTTCGGCCTGATGTGATTCACATAACGGGGCCGAGTGAGCTGGGGATGTTTGGCGCGTACTTTGCGTGGGAGATGGGGGTGCCGCTGGCCGCTTCGTGGCACACCAATGTGCATGAGTACGCGGCGCGAAGGATGGTGTGGCTGACGCGGCATCTCTCTGCACGGCAGGGAGCGGCGACCGAACGCGGGGTGGAGGGTGGTGCGCTGTGGGTGACTTCGCAGTTTTATAAGTTGGCGAAGGTGTTGTTCGCTCCGAACGACGAGCTGTGCAGAATGCTGGAGAAGACGACGGGAAGACCGTGCTACCTGATGCAGCGCGGAGTGGATACAGAGTGGTTTTCGCCTGCGCACCGGACGCGTGAGGGCAACGACAGTGCAGTGGTGCTGGGGTATGTGGGGCGACTTTCGGTTGAGAAGAATGTGGCGCTGCTGGCACGGGTGGAGCGTGAGCTTGCGACGATGAAGTTGGATGGTGTGCGGTTTTTGATTGTAGGGCATGGGAGCGAAGAGGATGCGTTGCGCAGGAAGCTGACACACGCGGAGTTTGCCGGGGTACTGCGTGGCGCGGCGCTGGCTGAGGCTTACGCGAATATGGATGTGCTGGTGTTTCCTTCGCACACGGACACGTTCGGCAACGTGGTGCTGGAGGCGCTGGCGAGCGGGGTACCGGCGGTGGTGACTCCCGATGGAGGACCAAAGTACATTGTGCGCCACGGGGAGACGGGATTTGTAACCAAAGATGATCGCTTTGCGGAGGTGATCGCTGAGCTGGTGCGAAACCCGGCGCGGCTCGGCGAGATGAGGCTGCGGGCGCGGGAGTACGCACTGGGGTGTAGCTGGGACGCGGTCTTCGACCGGGTATATGCGGGGTACGGAATGGCGCTGCCGGTGGGTTTTGCTGCAAGCCGTCCGTAGAGCGGCAACGCTTCGCCCTTAAGCGAAGACGAAGCAAGAGTCTCCATATTGACGGTCTCAATCGGCTCATATTTCTTTGGCGTGGAAGATAAGTGCCGCCAGAATTTGGGAGAGCCGTGATAATGCTTAGTTCTATGCACATATCCGGAGCGTGGATCCTGCTTATCTTCCTGGGCGCGATGGCTGCGCTGATTCTGCTGGTGCTTCACCTGACGAAGCTTGGTGAGCTGTTCCACCAGAACATTCCTGACCGGCCGCATCGGCGGCTACTTCTTGCGTCGATCAGCTTCTTCATTACGTTTCTTGCGGTGCGATTGCTGGTGGCCTCGATTACGCATCATGTGGGGCCGTTCGGGTATGTCGAGATGGGAGGGCGGCACATCCATCATCTGGTTTGGGGGATTCTTCTGCTGCTGATCTCGGGCTATGGAACGCTCGCGGAGGTTGGCACAGGCGACAGTCCGCTGTCTATCCTTGCGAGCCGGGTGCTGTCGCTGAGTTATGGGATTGGCGCGGCGCTGACGCTGGACGAGTTTGCGCTGTGGCTGAACCTGGATGCGATGGCGTACTGGTCGCGGCAGGGGCGCGAAAGCATCGATGCGGTAGTGCTGTTTGGGTCGCTGCTGGCGATAGGGACCTGGGGTGCACCCTTGTTTCGCGGGCTATTTCGACACAAAAGGCCATCGGTAAAGCGGGGTTAGCCGAAGCATAAAAAATGGGCGGCGACCAGGGATTGTCGCCGCCCATTTTTCGAAACGAGATTACTTTGCAGCGACGGCGATGCACTCTTCGAGGATGTCGAGGGCGACTTCGGCCTCGTGCTGGTTGACAATGAGCGGTGGGCAGAGCCGGATGCTGGTTTCGCCGCAGCCCAGGATGAGGAGACCACGCTCGAAGGCCATGTCGACGATCTTGTCGCGCATGGGCCCGACGGGGGTGCGGCTCTTCTGGTCTTTGACGAGTTCGACGCCGATCATGAGGCCTCGGCCGCGGACGTCACCGACGGTGGGGTGCTTGGCGACCCAGGTGCGCAGGCGAGTGAGCATGGCTTCGCCAACGGTGGTGGCGTTCTGCAGGCCTTCGCGCTGGATGATGTCCATGGTGGCGAGCGCGGAGGCGATGCAGACGGGGTTGCCGCCGAAGGTGCTGGCGTGGGAGCCGGGAACCCAGTCCATGATCTCGGCCTTGGCCATGCAGATGCCGAGGGGCATGCCTGATGCGATGCCCTTGGCGATGGTGATGATGTCGGGCTGGACGCCGGAGTGCTCGATGGACCACCACTTGCCGGTGCGGCCGGAGCCGGCCTGGACCTCGTCGGCGATGAGGAGGATGCCGTGGCGATCGCAGATGCGGCGGATCTCCTGGAGGAAGTTTGTCGGCGCTACGACGTAGCCGCCCTCACCCTGGATGGGTTCGAGGATAATGGCTGCGACCTCTTCGGGAGGGAGGATGGTCTTGAAGAGCTTCTCTTCGATGTAGCGGGCGCAGCCGAGGGCGAAGGCCTCTTCTTCCTGCGGGCCGCCGCTACAGCCGCGATAGGCGTAGGGGTAGCGGACGTGGTGGACGCCGGGCATGAAGGGGGCGAAGCGGCGCTTCTGCTGGGGCTTGGAGCCGGTGAGCGAGAGTGCGCCCATGGTGCGGCCGTGGAAGGCTCCGAAGAAGCTGATGATGTTCTGGCGGCCGGTGTGGTACCGGGCGAGCTTGAGGGCGCACTCGACGGCCTCGGCGCCGGAGTTGCCGTAGTAGACCTTGTGTGGGCCGGGCATGGGGGCGATGGCCGAGAGGCGCTCGGCGAGGGTGACCATGTTTTCGTAGTAGAAGTCGGTGCCGGAGATGTGGATGAGGTTGGCAGCCTGGTCTTGAATGGCCTTAACGACCTCAGGGTGACAGTGGCCGGTGGAGGTGACCGCGATGCCAGCGGCGAAGTCGAGGAACTCGTTGCCGTCGACGTCGGTGACGCGGAGGCCACGGCCGGATTTTGCGACCATGGGGTAGCTGCGGGTGTAGCTGGGGGAGATGATGCGGTCGTCGGCGGCGACGATCCGGGCGGCGTTCGGGCCGGGGAGGGCAGTCTTCAGTTTGGGGCCGTACTGAGCATGGTTGCGGGTGGCTTCGGTGGTGCGGTCTGGCGTAAGAGTGCTCATGGGGTATCTCCTTTTGGGCAAGCGGTGCGTGGAGGGCTATTCATTCGTTCGTCCGGCTGGTATCCAAAATGGACGGCGACGGCTCCACGGACGGGTGGAGGAGAACGGTTTTGCGCTGGTCTGGTGCTTCGTCGGTTGAAGAGATTGCGCTGCTAGTCGCCGGCGAAGAGACTGGGCCGCGTAAGACTGGGCAGAACGCGGAGATGGCGACGCGGCATCTGGTGCTGTCTGGAGCAGCACTCAGGGCGTTGGTCTCTGCGGGTCCGAGCTTGGGCGACGGTGGAGATCAGTCTCATGGCAGGCACACCTAAGTGTCCGCTGAGTATAGCGCATAGACACTACAGCTAGCGAAGGGCGCTGCCGGGAACCAGGGGTTGAGGGGAGTCGTTGTCGAACTGCATGCTGAAGGCGAACAGCAGAGAGAGCAGGTCGCGCTCCTGGGTGGTGTAGTCGAAGCAGAGAACGTGCTTTGGCTGCTCGACAGGATCGAACTTCTTGCGAGGTTTGGCGGGGACGGCGCCAAAGAAGCAGGCCTTGGCGGCGTAGGTGATCTTGGGTGGGGTGATGTTGGCGGTCCCAGAGGGTGGGGCCTGAGCGGAGGCGAGGGTAATGACGGCGGGGTGGCCGTCGATGGTGTAGCGAGTGGGTTGCTGGGTGATGATTGGGTCACCGTACTGCTTGAGCTGACGGAGGATCTGCTCGCGGGTGAAGGCGCCAAGGTCGGCGGCTGCTCCATGGAGGATTTCGGGGCAGGTGTTGTCGATGGTGGAGAGGACAAAGACGGAGGTGCCGACGGGGGTGACGGAGCTGGCGGACAGGTCAGACTGAGCGCAGAGCGGGGTAGTGCTGCTCGATGGAGCAGAGGGCTCAGCGGGAGTAAAGCGGCCAGGGTAAAAGTAGGTGATGTTCAGGAGCGGATCGTGGAAAGTTTTGGGGATATTCGAGGCGGCCTGATCGGGTGGCTGAGAGAAGGCCGTCGCACAAACGAGGAGCAAAAGCGATGCTGCAGAACGTAACACCATACCATTATCGTAGCACCGGCGCTTGGGTTGAGACCCAATGGGGTGCGGGAACTTTGCCGGCTCATTTTGCCCTTTTCTTTGCCGGCGAACGGTTCGTCTCCTCTTTACAATCGCGGCAGCGCTCCCAATCAGCTATCGCAAAGAAAAACCGAGGCGTTAGCCTCGGCTCTTAGTGTTATCTCTTGTTAGGCACTGGCCAAAACGCAGATCCTTAGCCGATGGAGTCTCTCCGGAAGGCTGCTGTGTGTGAACCCGACCGGCGATAGACCAGACCGATTCCCAGGATGCCAGCGGCAAGTAAAGCAATTGTGGATGGCTCCGGCACGGGGCTGGTACTGCCGACGACGGCTTTGTAGCTGAGTGAATCGTCAGAGGTAAAGATCAACTTATCCGCACCACCATCCAGGGAAAAACCTGACCCGCCCAAGGTATTCAGCAGGAAGTTTGAGCCCGAGGGGGCCGAGACAGGACCGAGCGACGTGACCAGACCGTATCCGATAAAGGAGTTGCTGTCGATAGTAAATCCACTGGAGACATCGCTGTTAAAGAAGCCGACTCGAGGGAAGCCTGTCGCCGGATTTACAATAATGCCCAAGATTGGCCCCAAAGTGTAGTCCGTACTTCCTTCGGAGAAGGTCTCCGAGGTGAAGGTTGAATCTATGAACTCACTGCCAAACGGTGCAATATCTGTCGTATCCGAGTCGAAGACGAACGAGAAGGGACCGTCGAACGCGATACCGTTGATAGTTCCTCCGCCGTCGCCTGAGAAGGTGTAGGTAACGGGGGTTGCATGCGCGGAAGCGATTGGCAGCATGCAAATCAATGTGGCTACGAGGGCCACGTAGATTAGGTTTTTTCTTTTTATGGATTTGGTTCGTAACATCTTTGACTCCTGCACCTGACATTTGTGTCGAATAGGTTTAGCGCGCCGCGGGAGTTGGCGGCCCACTCCGAAACTTCAATGGAAAAAAACCAGATTATGAGGGGGACCCGACTAAGAGTAGAGCAACCTAGCTGCCAAACCAGAACACGCGAAATCGCCGCATTCTGCTGGTTTTCTGCTCCTGACCCTGCGATACCCTGCACTCTCTTGCAGGCATAGGAGGAAGCTGGTTTCCCAAAGATCCACCAGGCTATACGGAGAGCGGTTTGAAGGAGTGCACCAGAAGGGGTGAGAACAAGGGCGAAATAGGAGGTTCACTCCGTTCCGCTACTCACGATGAATGCGGAGAGTGCTGCTGCCAGGGACGCTCGGGCACGTGAGATTATCCGCGGGCTGAAGCTGACGGTGCTGCCGAATAACAGCACCGTATTCCGCAATAGCTAGGACATGCCGGTGATCTCTCCGGCGGCGTCTACGTCGATGGCGAGGGCGCGGGAGGCCTTGGGCAGGCCGGGCATCAGCATCATGCTGCCGGAGATAACGACGAGGAAGCCTGCACCGGCGGAGAGAACGACGTCAGAGATGTGGAGCGTCCAGCCGGTGGGGGCACCGAGCTGTTTGGGGTCGTCGGTGAGCGAGTACTGGGTCTTTGCGATGCAGACGGGGAGTTGTCCGTAGCCCCAGGTGGTGAAGCGGGCCAGCTTTTCTTCGGCCTCGGGGGCGAGCTCGACGGTCGCTGCGCCGTAGACCTTTTGCGCGACGGCGGTAATCTTTTCGAGTGGGGAGGCGCTGCTGTCGTAGGTTGTCGCGGGAGCGACGGTGGGATTGGCTGCGATAACGCTGACGACCTTTTCTGCGAGGGCGGTTGCACCTGCTCCACCTTTGCTGAAGGCTTCGGATAGGGCGAAGGATGCGCCCTGGGCCTCGCAGTATCTTTCGAGGATCTGCAGCTCTTCGTCGGTGTCGTTGGGGAAGCGGTTGATGGCGACGATAGCGGGAAGGTTGAAGCTGCGTACGATGGCGATGTGCTTCTGCAAGTTGAGGAAGCCAGCTTCGAGATTGCCTGCGCCCTGGTTGCGGACAGACTGCACAGTGGTGACGAGCACTGCCGCAGCGGGCTTGATGCCGGAGCTGGGCATCACGATGTCCATGTACTTTTCGAAGCCGAGGTCGGAGGCGAAGCCGGTCTCGTTGACGACGTAGTCGGCGAGGCGGAGGCCCATCTGCTGCGACAGGACACTGCTGGTGCCGTGGGCGATGTTGGCGAAGGGGCCGCAGTGGACGAGCGCGGGTGTGCCTTCGGTGGTCTGGACGAGATTGGGTAGGATGGCGTCGCTGAGCAGGGCCATCATGGGGCCGGTGGCTTTGAGGTCTTGTGCGAGAACGGGTTTGCCGGAGAGGGTTTGACCGATGACGATGCGGGCGAGGCGGAGACGCAGGTCTTCCCTGCTCTCGGCGAGCGTCATGATGGCCATGATCTCAGACGCGGCGGTGATGAGGAAGCCGGTGTGCCGGTCGTGGCCGTCGCGCTTGCCGCCAGCGCTGACGATGACGCGGCGCAGGGCGCGGTCGTTCATGTCGAGCGCGCGGGGCCAGGTGATGGTGTCGGGATCGAGGTCGAGATCGTTGCCGTGGAAGAGGTGCGAGTCAATGAGAGCCGCAAGGAGATTGTGCGCGGAGGTGATGGCGTGGAAGTCGCCATGGAAGTGGAGGTTGATCTTTTCGGCCGGCTCGACCTGCGAGCGGCCACCGCCGGCCGCGCCGCCCTTCATGCCGAAGACGGGGCCGAGGGAGGGCTCGCGTGAGGTGATGATGGCTTTCTTGCCGATCTTTTCGAGGCCCTGTACGAGACCGATTGCGGTGACGGTCTTGCCTTCGCCGGAGATGGTTGGCGTGGTTGCCGTGACCAGAATCAGCTTGCCGCGGATGGGAAGTGCGGCATCTTCCAGTAGCTCCAGCTTGAGTTTGGCGCCGTAGGGTCCGAGGCGTTCGACGTAATCTTCGGGCAGGTTGAGCTTTTCGACGATGGATTCAATAGGGAGAAGATCTTTGTTCATGATTTCGGAGATTTTGACCTAGTTAGAAGCGTTGCCCATGGGGACGGGGTAGAGAGGAGCGGCCTGGGCGCGTCCGAAGCGGACAGTCGTTTTGGTGATGCGGTTGAGGGTGTCGATGCTGTTAGAGGAGAAGTACCAGACGAGAAGATGGTTGTTCCAGTTGGTGGAGAGGCCCAGGGTGTAGACCGGCAACGCCGCTGGAGCCTGTGGGTTGGCTGGGTCAGGCTGGGATGGAGGTTGGCCTTGTGCGGCGGCCATGTGGACCTTTTGCCAGCCGATGTTGTACCAGGCGGGTTGGACGATGGGCTTCATGCCGGGAATCTTGGTGACTATCTCGGCCATGTCGGCGACGAGGGTGGTGCTCTTGCTCTGCTGATCGGAGAGGCAGTCGATGTCAAGCTCGGCGAGCAGGATGGTGGCATTGGTCGCGGGGGTGACGCTTACCTGGGTTCCGCCGTCGGGGGTGGGCTGGGTCTTCGTGGTCTGCTGAGGGCTGGAGTGCGGAAGCTCAAGCATGAGTATGGGGCGGAGGCAGTGGGTGGTTTCGGCGAGCTTGGGGTCGGCTGCGCCGGAGCTGCCGAAGAGGGTGAAATTGCCGTCGTGCATGACCTGTGCGGCGTCGGCTTTGACGAGGTCGGAGGGGTAGAAGAGGCGCAGGCTAAGGGCTTCGTTCTCCCACTCTGTCTGGTTTGGCCCAGCGGCCTGGGCTTTGGCCGCAAGAGGCAGTGTGAGGGCGAGGAGGGTTGTTGCAAGGATGCGAGATGCGTGGGAGAGGGTCATTATCTGCGTTTTCAGCGGGCTACTTTCTTTTCCAGCGGACGCCATCTTTAGAGTCTTCTATTAGGATGCCTTTGGCGAGCAGATCGTTACGGATGGCGTCGGCGCGAGCGAAGTTGCGGGTCTTTTTGGCCTGTGTACGTTCGGCGACCAGAGCGTCGATGTCGGCGTCGGAGAGTGAGAGGGTTGCGACGAGCTCGGGTGCGGCTTCGTCGATGCGGCCTTCGGCTTCGGCCCAGACTAGCGCGGCACGGGTGATGGCGGCGTCGTTGTCTTCGAGGACTGCGAAGACTCCGTCGAAGAGCGCGAGGACCTTCAGGATCTGCGTAGCGTTTTCTGCGCGGAGAGTGTTCGCATCGGCGGCAGAGTTGGCGGCGCGTACCAGGTCGAAGATGGCGGCGCGGGCTTCGGCGGTGTTGAGGTCGTTGGCGAGGGCGGCGGTGTAGTCGTGCTCGGCCTTGGCGGTCGCGGCAGCTATCTCGGGGTTGATGCCTTCCACGAATCCGCCGGGGCCAGCGGCAGAACCCTTCACCATGCGCTGATGAAAGGTGCGCAGGCGTTCGACGGCGCTGGTGGACTCGTCGAGGCTATCAAACTTGAAGTTCATCTGGTGGCGGTAGGGAACGGAGATGAGCAGAAAGCGGATGGCCGAGGCGCGGTAGCCCTTGAGCAGCAGGTCGCGCAGGGTGTAGAAGTTGCCCTCTGACTTCGACATCTTCTTGCCTTCGACGAGCAGGAAGCGGACGTGCATCCAGTGGCGGACGAAGGTGCGGCCGCTGGCAGACTCAGACTGGGCGATCTCGTTCTCGTGGTGCGGGAACATGAGATCTTCGCCGCCGGCGTGAAGGTCGATGTCTTCGCCGAGGAACTTTGTGGCCATGGCGGAGCACTCGATGTGCCAGCCGGGGCGGCCGGTGCCAAGGGCTGTGTCCCATGACTGCTCGCCGGGCTTTGCTGCCTTCCACAGGGCGAAGTCGCGGGCAGCGTCTTTTTCGTACTCGTCAAGGTCAACGCGGGCGCCGTCCTCGATGCCGTCGAAGTCCTTTTTGGAGAGCTTGCCGTAGTCGGGGAAGCGGGCGATTCGGAAGTACCAGGAGCCGTCTTCTGCCTGGTAGGCGATGTCTTTGGCGGCGAGCTTTTCGATCAATCCAACCATATCTGGAATGCAGGCGGTGGCGTGGGAGATGTGCTCGGGGCGCTCGATGGATAGGGCGTCGAGGTCCTCGAAGAAGGCGCGCTCGAACTTTTCGGTGTACTCGGCGATGGGGATACCGGCGGCGGCGGCGTTGCGGATGATCTTGTCGTCGACGTCGGTGATGTTCATGACGTGCTGGATGGGGATGCCCTGCTGGCGGAGGGTTCGGCGGAGGATATCGACGTGGAGGAAGGTGCGGAAGTTGCCGATGTGGCCGTAGTCGTAGACGGTGGGGCCGCAGCAGTACATGCGAAAGGCGGGAGGGCCGATGGGGGTGAGGGCTTCGATCTTGCCGCCAAGGGTGTTGAAGAGTTCGATCGTTGCCACTTGCGTTATTTCCTGCCGCAGCCGGCGCGGTGCGCGGTGCAGACTGCTCTCACTTGGAATTCCTTGATGATTTTAGCTGATATATGGCGACTAGACGTTTGGCGGCGCGGTTTACTGCTGGCCGAGCCGGAGCTGGGGGGTCGCGCCGAGATCGTCTGGGGCGAAGTTGTGGGCGAGGAACTTGGGCCAGGCGGCGGCGGCGATCATGGCGGCGTTGTCGGTAGAGAGGGCGAGCGAAGGGAAGGCGATGGGGAGCCCGCGGCGGTCGGCTTCGGACTGGAGACGGCGGCGGAGTTCGCTGTTGGCGGCTACTCCGCCGGAGACGACGATGCTGCGCGCGCCGAGGGATTCGGCGGCGGCGAAGGTCTGGCGCTGCAGGTTGCCGACGACGGCGTATTGGAAGGAGGCGATGAGGTCGAGCGTCTGCTGGTCGCAGAGGTCTTTGACGGCTTCAGACTTTGGGGTGAGATTCGGGTTGATGGCGAGGTCGTAGCGGCGGCCTTCGATGCTCTCTTGCATGTCGTGGGTCTCGACGTAGCGGAGGACGGCGGTCTTGATGCCGCTGAAGGAGAAGTCGAAGTGGGGGCCTTCGGTGCGGGTGGGGGCTTTTTTGTTCGCGGGTGCGGCGCCGTCGCGATAGATGCGGGGCTTGATCTGGCCGAAGGTGAAGGGGACGGCGCGAGGGTTGCCGTAGGGGGCGAGGGCGTCGATCCAGGGGCCTCCCGGGTAGCCGAGGCCGAGGAGTTTGGCTACCTTGTCGTAGGCTTCGCCGGCGGCGTCGTCGACGGTGCGGCCTACGTTGCGGTAGGTCCAGGCGGCTTCGCTTCCCTGCTGCCTCGCTAGATACAGGTGGGTGTGGCCGCCAGAGACGACGAGGGCTAAAAGCGGCGATTCGGTTCGCTGGCGGGTCTCCATGAGGACGGCGTGGATGTGGCCTTCGAGGTGGTTGACGGAGATGAGCGGCTTGTCGAGGCCGAAGCTGAGGGCCTTGGCGTAGGTGATGCCGACCAGGAGCGCTCCGGCGAGGCCTGGACCTTCGGTGACGGCTACGGCGTCGAGGTCGGCGAAGGTGATGCCAGCGCGGGCGATTGCCTCGCGGACGACGGGGACGATGTTGCGGAGGTGTTCGCGGGAGGCCAGTTCGGGGACGACGCCTCCGTAGTTGGCGTGGAGCGACATCTGCGAGGCGACGACGTTCGAGAGCGCCTCGGAGCCAGAGCGAACGACGGCGGCGGCGGTCTCGTCGCAGGAGGATTCTATGCCCAGGATGAGGCCGGTTTCGATCATGTTGTGTGTACCCCGCCCCCGTACTTAAAGTGCCAAAGTCTTCGATAGAAAAGACTTAGGTCTGGACTTGCTGTATCACTCGTTAACGTCAAAAGTCCGGCACGGTGGCCGGACTCACACTCTTTCCTTGTCTTTATTTTAGCAGGTGTGTCAAGGGATGGCCTCTGACGAATGTGTTGCAGACGGTTCGAAAGTAGGTGACGAGAATAGCGTTTAGCAGGACCTATCTGACGAGGAACATCTCGTTGCACGCTCGCGTACACTCCGGGTAGTCGTTAGGAGCGGATGATGAACCCAAACGAGGCGCGAAGGTATGCGCGAGTGGCTGGAGTGCTTGTTGCAATCTCCCTTTTGGCTGGGGGATTTGGTGAGTCCTTCGTTCCGGGTAAGCTCATTGTTGCAGGGGATTTCCATGAAACCAGCCTGCGGGTTGCGGCTTCCCTCGGTTTATTCCGTGCCGGTTTTCTTTCCTACACGATCGAGGCGGCGTGCGACCTTTCTTTGACGGCCATCTTTTACCTACTGCTCCGCCCAGTCAGTCGCCCACTGGCACTCATCACAGCTTTCTTTGGCATATTTGGTACCGCAACCTTCGCCGTTGGCGAGATCTTCTACTACATCGCCGCTTTACCGCAGATCGATGCCAACTTCGCTGCGTCCCTCAGCCCGGATGCCCGTACTCGATTCGCCTATGTTTGTCTCAAAATCTACGGAACCATCTTCAACATCTTTGCCGGGTTTTACGGAATCGAGACCATGCTCCGAGGATACTTGTTCTTCCGCTCGGGATATCTCTCACGTGTGCTTGGAGGCTTATTGCTGCTTGGCGGTGCAGGGTTCATAATCAAGAACCTCTGCGCTGTGCTCGCTCCACAATACGATTCCATGCTGCTCGTGCTCCCGATGCTCGTGGCCATGCTCGGCATGGCAGTGTGGCTTCCGCTCAAAGGGATAAATCGAGATCGCTTGGCCTCGTTGCAGGCTCAAGACCGAGGAAACACCTAGACAAGCCCGAAACCGGCCGTATGCCTCGGATTGATCCTCATAAGTCGGCTGGTGGGAAGCGATTCGGCGGGTGGCGGATAACTAGTCTTGGCTGTGGTGGATTCACTGTCTGAGAATATGGCCGCCGTTTGCTCTGAGAACATCTCACTATGATGTGAGAGGCGGTAGACAGAGGACGTATGGCTGGGCGATTGAGGGACAATCCGAGGTACGACGCGGCACGGGGGATCGTGCTGCGGCTGCGAGCGGCTGGGCATCAGGCTTACTTTGCGGGTGGGTGTGTGAGGGATTTGTTGCTGGGGGTGGAGGCGAAGGACTTTGATGTGGCGACCAGCGCTACGCCGGATGTAGTGATGGGACTGTTCAAGAAGACTTATTCGGTGGGGGCACACTTCGGGGTGATGCTGGTTTGTACGGCGGAGGATGAGGGCCGCGAGATTGCCACTGAGGTGGCTACGTTTCGGCATGATGGGGCCTATAGCGATGGGCGTCGTCCGGATGCGGTGCGGTTTTCGGCTGATCCGCGAGAGGATGTGCTGCGGAGGGACTTCACGATCAATGGGATGCTGCTCGATCCGGTGATCTTTGAAGAAATGGGCGAAGAGACCGGCGATGCTGCGGCAGCGACGCTCGATTATGTGGGTGGGCGCGAGGATCTGGCGGTGGGGATTGTACGGGCGATTGGGGAGCCTGCACTGCGGTTTGCCGAGGACAAGCTGCGGATGCTGCGGGGGGTGCGGTTTGCGGCGCGGCTGGAGTTTAAGATTGAGCCGCGGACGATGGCGGCCATGCGCGCTGCAGCGGCGGAGATTGGGCAGGTGAGCAGCGAGCGGATTCGCGATGAGTTGACGCTGATGTTGACCGAAGGCCATGCGCGGAGGGCGTTTGAGCTGCTGGATGCGACCGGGTTGCTGGCGCAGGTGCTACCGGAGGCGTTGCGGATGAAGGGGGTTGCGCAGCCGCCGCAGTTTCACCCTGAGGGCGATGTATGGGTGCATACGATGCTGCTGCTCGAAAAGCTGCGGCCCGGCGTGTCGGCGACGCTGGCGTGGGGGGCGCTGCTGCACGACATTGGAAAGCCTGCGACGTTTCAACCGCCGAACCCTGCTGTGCCGGGAGACCGCATCCGCTTCAACGGGCATGTCGAGGTAGGGGTGCGGATGGCTGAGGAGATTCTGGGGCGGCTGCGTTTTTCGAATGAGGATACGGCGCAGATTGTTGCGCTGGTAAAGAATCACATGCGGTTTGGCGACATCCTGCAGATGCGGGAGTCGACGCTGAAGCGGTTTTTGCGGCTGCCGAAGTTCCCGGAACATCTGGCGCTGCACTGGATGGATGCCAGCTCGGCGCATGGCGATCTGCGGCTCTATGAGTTCGCGAAGGAGCGGTATGAGGCTGCTCCGGTGGAGGAGATCAGGCCAAAGCTGCTGGTGACGGGGCGGGATTTGATCGCTGCGGGCTATCGGCCAGGGATTGAGTTCAAGGCAATGCTGGAGGCCGCGGAGGACGCTCAACTTGAGGGTGCGGCCACGACCACAGAGGATGGGATGGCGGTGGTGCGGGAGCGATTTGGGCCGCCTGGCGCCGGTTTCTGGAGGGGCTTAGGGGAGGGCTCGGGCGATCCATAGATTCAGCCTCAGGGCCAGCTGGCTGTGTCAGGCAAGTGTGCCGCGTGGATCCGGAAGATCCGCACAGTCCTGATGCGATTAGATGAGTTTCTGCGTTCGTCTCGACGCATTTATTTGTCAATAAATTGTCACCGCAAGTTCGGTGTAATGTTGAGAAAGACGGAGAGCGCGTGGCAAGAAAACGCCATCCATACTGCTCTGCATCCTAAGAGGTCTTATGGCAATTACGAAATCGCTGCTGAACACCCCCGCCGATCACACACCAAATACACAGCTGACTGTTGATGGACTGCAAGTCCCGGGACACGCCGGCGAGTTGCTGATCGAACTGCTGAATCGTCGGACGGCGGCGAACGCACAGAAGCCGGTACCGCAGGTGTGCTACCTGCCGCAGATGGGCCCGATTCAGAGCTGCGATACGTGCATGGTAACGGTGAACGGCGAACTGGTGCGCGCGTGTGCGACCCAGGTTGTTGCGGGGATGAAGGTGGAGACTGCGGGTGAGACCGTCGACATCGCGCAGCGCGAGGCGTTCGATCGTATTCTGCAAAATCACATGCTGTACTGCACGGTGTGCGACAACAACAACCAGAACTGTACCGTCCACAACACGACGGCAGTGCTGGATGTGAAGCACCAGGCGCGCGAGTACAAGCCGAAGCCATATGAGAAGGATATGTCGAACCCTTTCTATCGCTACGATCCGGACCAGTGCATCTTGTGCGGACGCTGCGTGGAGTCGTGCCAGAACGTGCAGGTGAACGAGACCCTGACGATCGACTGGGAGAGCGACCATCCGCGCGTACTGTGGGATGGAGGCACACAGATTGAAGGTTCGAGCTGCGTCTCCTGCGGGCACTGCGTCACGGTGTGTCCGTGCAATGCGCTGATGGAGAAGTCGATGCTGGGCGAGGCAGGCTACATGACCGACCTGCCCCCCGCGACGCTGAACAACATGATTGATGTGGTCAAAGGAGTCGAGCCGCCGATCGGCTATGGTCCGATTCTTTCGCTCTCCGAGATGGAGTCGGAGATGCGCAATGAGCGCACCAAACGCACCAAGACCGTGTGCACCTATTGTGCGGTGGGATGCAGCTTCGAGGTGTGGACCAAGGAGCGCCACATCCTGAAGATTGAGCCGTCGCATGGACCGGCCAACGGAATTTCGACCTGTGTGAAGGGCAAGTTTGCGTGGGGACACATCAACTCGAACGACCGGCTGGTGAAGCCGCTGCTGCGCGATGGCGAGACCTTCCGCGAGATTGAGTGGAGCGAGGCGCTCGACATCATCGAGCACACCTTCAAGCGCATCAAGAACGAGCATGGACCGGATGCATTGGCATTTATTGCCTCGTCGAAGTGCACCAATGAAGAGAGCTTCGTGATGCAGAAGCTGGCGCGCGCGGTGATCGGCACCAACAACATCGACAACTGCGCACGCTACTGCCAGAACCCGGCAACCATGGGATTGCAGCGTACGGTGGGCTACGGTGGCGACTCGGGTTCGATTGCGGACATCGAGAAGGCTGGCCTGGTGCTGATTGTCGGGGCCAACCCGGCGGAGAACCATCCTGTCCTCGCGACTCGGGTGAAGAGGTCGCATAAGCATCGCGGGCAACGGCTGATCGTCGCCGATCTGCGCAAGCACGAGATGGCTGAGCGCGCCGATATCTTCTTCCGGCCAAATCCATCGACCGACGCAGTGTGGATGTGCGCCATTTCAAAGTACATCATCGACAGCGGCCTGGCGAAGATGGAGTTCATCAACAAGTGGGTGAACAACTTCGACGCGTTCAAGAAGTCGCTGGAATCGTACACGCTGGAGTATGCGGAGAAGATCACGGGGGTTCCGGTAGCTACGCTGACGATGGTAGCGCATGAGATCGCGGCGGCTGACGGCACATGCATCCTGTTTGCCATGGGTGTGACGCAGCACTGTGGCGGATCGGATACGGCGACGGCTCTGTCGAATTTACTGCTGGTGACCGGCAATTACATGCGGCCCGGCGCAGGAGCCTACCCTCTGCGCGGCCACAACAATGTACAAGGGGCAAGCGACTACGGCTCGATGCCGAATGTCTTCTCCGGCTACCAGAAGGTGGACGATCCGGAGATCCGAGCCAAGTTCGAAGCGGACTGGGGTGTAACTCTGCCGACGACCACCGGCAAAGACAATCACC
>Ga0302324_100003616_pt1 | contig 34838 bp, 31 predicted proteins | sample Palsa_T0_1_FD_201949 | JGI IMG/M metagenome (GOLD analysis project Ga0302324, IMG submission 201949) | Peat permafrost microbial communities from Stordalen Mire near Abisko, Sweden - Palsa_T0_1 | ecosystem: Environmental > Terrestrial > Soil > Palsa > Peat permafrost | place: Sweden: Abisko...
TTGGCGGCTGATCCGCCAGTTGCTGACCGAAAACCTGCTGATCGCCGGCGCGGGCGGCGCGCTCGGCCTAGCGCTGGGCTACGCCATGATCCGCGGCCTCATCCGCTTGGCGCCGCCGTTCTCGCTGCCCAGCGAAGCCGACGTATCCATCGATCCGGCGATTCTGCTCTTCACTTTGGCGGTGTCGCTGGTCACCGCGCTGCTGTTCGGACTGGCGCCTGCCATCCACGCCGCGCGCGTGGATCCCGCATCTTCCATGAAAGAGGGCGGACGCTCGGCCACCAGCGGCGCCGCGCGCGCGCGCCTGCGCAGCGCTTTGATCGTCAGCGAAGTCGCGCTCGCTTTCGTCCTGCTCGCGGGCGCCGGCCTGCTCGTAGGCAGCTTCTTCCGCATGTTGCAGGTCGATACAGGTTTCTCGAGCGACAACTTAATCACCGCGCGCCTGCCCATCGCGCGCGACCGCTTCACGCACCCGGAGCAACTCCTGCAGTACGTCCGCCTCCTGGATGGCGGCCTGCGCGCGGCCCCCGGCGTGCGCGATGTGGCCTTCAGCAACGTCCTGCCCATGCAAGGCTGGGGCGATGGCATGCCCTTCCTGGTCGCCGGACGCGCATTCTTAGACCGCGCCAATCGCCGCGCCTGCTTCTACAAGCGCGTGACGAGTTCCTACTTCCACGCGCTGGATATTCACCTGATGCGCGGCCGGACTTTCAACGAGCATGACACGCGGGGCGGCGCGCCCGTCACCGTCATCAACGAGGAGATGGCCAAGCGCTACTTCAAGGGCGAAGATCCCATCGGCAAGCGCATTCTGATTCAGGAGATCCTCTATGGCCAGCCCGGGCTGGGGCCGGAGATCCCGTGGGAAGTCGTGGGCATCGTGGGCGACGAACAGACTGGCAGCCTGATCGACGACAAAAGCCCCGGCGTATATGTGACCTTCGACCAAAGCCCGACCAACGATGTAAACATGGTGCTGCGCGGCTCGGTCGATCCGCGGACGCTCACATCGGCCATTAACGCCGCGGTACACGCGGTCGATAAGGATCAAGCCGTCGCCGACCTGCAGACGTTGGAGCAGATTAAGTCCGGGACTGTGTCGAGCGACCGCATGCAGACCATGCTGCTGGCCATTTTCGCGGCGCTGGCATTGCTGCTGGCGGCCATTGGGATCTACGGCGTGATCAGTTATTCGGTGACGCAGCGGACCCACGAGTTGGGCATTCGCGCGGCGTTGGGCGCCAGCCGCGGCAGTCTGCTCGGGATGGTGATTCGGCGGGGCATGCGATTGACGCTGATGGGACTGGCCATCGGGGCGGCCGGCGCATTGGCGTTGACGCGTTTGCTCGGCAGCTTGTTGTTCGGAATCTCGCCGCGCGACCCGGTTACGCTGGTGGTGGTCGCCGCGGTCCTATCCAGCGTGGCGCTGCTGGCTTGTTATATCCCCGCGCGCAGGGCTGCGGGCGTGGATCCGATGGTGGCGTTGCGGTACGAGTGAGTGGGGCGGGCGTCCACGCCTGCGGCGGGTCTCTAAACCCGCCTCTTCGCCGGTACTTCTATCGCACCCAGAAGAGCTCCGGGCTCGAGAGCGCACCACCGAGTGTCACCACCTGGACAATTCCAGTGCTCGCGCCCACCGGCACGGTGGTGGTGATCAAGGAGCTCGATTCCACCGTGAAGACCGCCGGCGTGCCGTTGAATGTGACACTGGTCGCGCCGGTCAGATTGGTTCCCAGAATCTCGACGCCCTTTCCCACGCTCCCGAAGACAGGTTGGGTCTTCACAAACGGGCCCAGACCCACGGAGAGGCTGAAGACCGTCCCATCGCCCTTGGCCCCGCCGCCGGCCCCGCCGTACCGAGTTGTCCCGTAGAAGATGCCATTGGTGTCCTGGACAAGCCCCGCGTAGGGGTTGCAGCCGTTTGATGGATCGAAGTCCTCCAGCGTTGTTAGCGCGCCACTCGGCGTGACTTTGAAGATGGCGCCACAATAGACAGCGACTCCGCCCGTCGACGTTACCCCGTAGAAGTCGCCATCGCTCCCCTGAACCAGCTCCCCGAGGGGATCCATACCGGCCGCGCATGTCCCGCAAAATTGGCCGTTATTCACCAGCGTCGTCAGCGTGCCGCCTAAAGTGATTTTGAAGACTGTGCCAGCGTCGTCGACCCCGCCTCCGGCTGTCGTCCCGTAGAGGTCGCCGTCGAATGCCCCATTGGCGGCCTGGACCAGCCGCGCGTAGGGAGACTCGCCGTCCGCGCACGGGGCTTGAGAGCAAAACGTGTGAAGGGTGGTCAGCATGCCGTTTGGAGTGATTTTGAAGAGGGTGCCTGAGCCATTCCCAATCCCCCCGACGGTGGCCCCGCCCCAGTAGGTTGTTCCGTAGAAGTCCCCATCGGTGGCCTGTACCAACTCATTGGGTAGTACGCCAAGTGGGCAAGGATCGTACGGGGAGCAGAAACTATAAATCGTCGTCAGCGTGCCGCTGGGGGTGATTTTGAAGACCGTACCCCCGCCATCGGAGTAGGCCCCACCGCTAGACGTTGTCCCGTAGAAGTTTCCATCGGCGGCCTGGACCAGCCCGGACGGGCCTACGCCGTCGGGGCATGCCCCGTAGACTGGGCAGAAATAGTATAGCGTCGTCAGCGTGCCGCTTGGGGTAATTTTGAAGACCGTCCCACCGTCGTTCGGCCCACCAAACGGGGTCGTCCCGTAGAAGTCCCCATCGGCGGCCTGGACCAGCCCAGCCTGCGGATAGTAGCCGCCCGTGCCGTCCGCGCATGTTGGGTTCTCGCAGAAGCGGTATAGCGTCGTCAGACTGCCGCTCGGGGTGATTTTGAAGACCGTCCCACAGCCTTCCGTACAGTTATCAACCCCACCGTACTCCGTGGTCCCGTACAGGTCTCCATCGGCGGCCTGGACGAGCCGGGATAGGGAGCCGTTCCCGTCGGCGCCAGTGAAAGTGTGTAGTGTGGTGAAGGTCTGTCCGGATACCACCATGGCCGTTGTTGCGTACAGGGCGAAAAGAGCGCATGCCCGCTTCCCCCCCGGTTCAGTTTGTGCAAAATGTTAAGCGTTTTCATCGATGCGATCCTTTCTAATGTATGCAGAGTCTATGGCAGCACCCGGAAGGGTGCGTTGCTCGAAAGTGTGCCGCTGCCGGCTATCGCCACCTCGACTTTTCCGGTGCTCGCGCCCGCGGGCACGGTGGTGGCGATCAACGAGCTCGAAACCACGGTGAAGCCAGCCGGCGTGCCGTTAAAGGTCACGCCGGTCGCGCCGGTCAGATTGGTCCCCAGAATGTTGACTGCCGCTCTCACTTCGCCGGAGGTGGTTTGTGTTTCTACAAACGGGCCAAGGCCTACGGACAGGCTGAAGACCGTGCCACAGCCATCCGTGGGGGCGCAGTTGGCCCCGCCATATTGGGTCGTTCCGTAGAAGATCCCGTTGGTGGCCTGGACCAGCCCGGCTAAGGGGCCTGCGCCGTCCGTAAAGTCGAATTTTTCTAGCGTTTTCAGCGTGCCACCGGAAGTAATTTTGAAGATCGTCCCTTTCCCGGGCGTTGTTCCGTAAAAGTCCCCATTGGTCGCCCGGACTAGCGCGTCGGCTGGGCTTCCGCCGTCCGGGCACCCGCTCCCCTCCGGCGTGTCGCAGAAGCTGTATAGCGTGGTCAGCGTGCCACTCGGAGCGATCTTGAAGACCGTGCCGCCCAGAATTTGGGGGCAATTTTCCCCGCACAGCCGGTTGGCCCCGTTCTGCCATGTTGTCCCGTAGAAATCTCCGTTGGCGCCTTGAACCAGCCCCGCAACGGGCAACGCGCCGTCCGCGCATTTGCTTTGCGAGCAGAAGCTGTAAAGCGTCGTCAGCGTGCCGCCAGGAGTGATTTTGAAAACCGTGCCTGCGCCCCCGCGGCCCCCGGTCCCGCCGAATTCAGTCGTCCCGTAGAGGTCCCCATTGGCGGCCCCTATCAACCCATTAGGGTTTGCGCCGTCTGGGCAATCAGGAGAGCCCTGGGAGCAGAACGTATAGAGCGTCGTCAGCGTTCCACCGGGCGTGATTTTGAACACCGTCCCACAGCCGGTGCTGCTACAAATGTACACCCCGCCGAAGTGTGCAGTTCCGTAGAAGTCTCCATTAGTGGCCAGGACAAGCGGCGCCTGAGGGGCTTGGCCGTCCAGGCAGCCGCTTTGGGAGCAGAAGGAGTATAGCGTGGTCAGCGTTCCACTCGGGGTAATTTTGAAGACCGTCCCACCGTCGCTCGCCCCACCCTCCGCAGTTGTCCCGTAGAAATCCCCATCGGCGGCCTGGACCAGCGCCCCCTGCGGAGCGGCGCCGTCCGTGCACCCGCTTTGGGCGCAGAAATTGTATATCGTCGTCAGCGTGCCGCCGGTCGTGATTTTGAACACGGTACCGCTGGCGCCCGCACCGCCATCCGACGTTGTCCCGTACAGGTTTCCATCGGTCGCCTGGATGAGCCCAGCCAGAGGGTCCATACCGTCCGTGCCATCGAAGGAGTGCAGCGTGGTCAGAGTCTGTCCCGATACCACCATCGCCGTTGCTGCGTACAGGGCGAAAAGAGCGCATGCCCGCTTTCCCCGGTTCAGTTTGTTCAAAATGTTAAGCGTTTTCATCGATGCGATCCTTTCTGATATGCGCAGAGTCTATGGCACCCGGAAGGGGGAGCCGCTGATGAGCGTGCCATTTGGCGTCCGCACCTCGACGTTTCCGGAGGTAGCCCCGGCTGGTACGGTGGCCGTGATTTCGGTAGCCGAAGCGACATGGAACGCCGCCGGCACTCCGTTAAAGCTGACGCTGGCGGCGCTCGTCAGATCCGTTCCCAGGATATCGATGGCCGCTCCCACATTGCCGTGGTGGGGCCGTGTTTCCACAAACGGGGCGAGACCCATGGACAGCCTGAAGATCGTACCATAGCCCATGTAGGGCCCGACATAGGACCCGCCGAAAGCTGTCGTTCCGTAGAAGTCGCCATTGGTGTCCTGGACGAGCCCAAAGTAGGGGTTTGCGCCGTCCGTGCATCGGCTCTGGGAGCAGAAGCTGTGAAGCGTCGTGAACGCGCCACCCGGAGTGATTTGGAAGATCGTTCCTTGACGGTAGGCTCCGCCATTCCGCGTGGTGCCGTAGAAGTTTCCATCGGTGGCGTGAATCAGCCCGAGCGGGCCGTAGCCGTTGGTCTCGCATGGGAAGCCTTCGGCGCAGAACCTAAATAGCGTTGTCAGCGTGCCACTCGGGGTGATTTTGAAAACCGTGCCAAAACCGTCTTCCTCGCCGCCGATCCCGCCGTCATCCGTGGTCCCGAAGAAGTCCCCATTGGTGTCCTGGACCAGTGCCCATTCGGGGCTGTCGCCGTCCGGGCAGCCGCTTTGGGCGCAGAAGCTGTATAGGGTCGTCAGCGTGCCACTCGTGGTGAGTTTGAAGACCGTCCCAGCTTCGTTGGCCCCGCCAACCCCTGGCGCGTAGAAATCCCCATTGGCGGCCTGCATCAACTGACCGCCGGCGGTGCAGTATGGTTGGTTGCAGAAGCTGTATAGGTTCGTCAGCGTGCCACTCGGGGTCATTTTGAAAATTCTGACAACCTCAGCCGACGGGGGGGTGGGCGAGCCGCCCGTTACCCCGTAGAAATCCCCATCGGCGGCCTGGATCACCGGCCCTGGCAACCGGCCGTCCGCGCACTCGCTTAGGGCGCAGAACCTGTATAGCGTCGTCAGCGTGCCGCTCGGAGTGATTTTGAAGAATGTTCCACAGCCTTGCCCTTCGCAGTTCAAGGTTCCGTAGTTTCCGCCCTCGAAAGTTGTCCCGTAGAGATCCCCATCGGTGGCCTGGACCAGCTCCCCCGGTTCATAGCCGTCCGGGCACTCGCTCCCGCCTACGGAGCAAAAATGGTACAGCACGGTAAACGTGCCATTAAGGGCGATTTTAAAGATAACGCCGGCAGTCCCGTAGAGGTTCCCATCCGTGGCCTGGACCAGCGAATAGGGGCCGCCGCCGTTCGTGCCATCGAAGTTGTGTACCGTGGTGAAAGTCTGTCCATAGAGGGCCATCGCCGTTGTGGCGCACAGGGCGAAAAGAGCGCATGCCCGCTTCCCCCGGTTCAGTTTGTTCAAAGTCATAGTCGATCGTCTCCGTTCGAATTACATACCTAACCGGCCCGTTTTGAGCGGTTTATTGTCCTTTAAGACCCGCGCGGTCCAGCGGAGAGTACTAAGTGACACTAAGAGCTCCCGAAGTGTGCAGCGAAGCACGTACAGCCAAGTCAGTACGTACAGTAAGTCGGATGGCGCCAGTCAGTCGAGCGTCACGGCTATCGCGCGGCCGCCGTGGCGCCCGGTGCCCGGCCCGAGGCCGGCGGCCTTCTATCGCACCCAAAAAAGCTCCGGGATCGAAAGCGCACCGCCAAGTGTTACCACCTGGACAATTCCGCTGCTCGCCGCCACCGGTACGGTCGTGGTGATCAAGGAGCTCGAAACCACCGTGAAGACAGCCGGCGTGCCGTTGAATCTGACGCTGGTCGCCGCTCGCGCGACGCCCGTCGCCACGACCGTCGGCGGGCGGATGGATGCGCACCGCACGGAATGCGACGCGGCCAGGATGCGCGCAGTGGCGGGCGGCGGATGGCCGCCCAGTTTGAAATGCGCCGCGGATCCAGCAATGCCGGCGCGCCACTTCGCCGCGACGCCGGCGCGAAAGAGTAGCGCTACATGAAGTAGACTGTTTTCCGCAATATCGGATCTGAAATCGATATATCATAACGAACATGTCACGGAAGTACAGGTCTGGCAGGGAAGAAAGGCGGCATCCATGAGAAGAGCATTCCTGGTTGCAATGTTTGCGGGAGGGCTGTGCGTAGCCCAGACACCGGCGCCGGTAAAAGCGGAAGGTGGGTTGATTCAGGGAACAGTGGAAGAAGGGTTGACCGTTTATAGAGGGATCCCATTCGCCGCACCGCCGCTGGGCGACTTGCGGTGGCGCCCGCCTCAGCCCGTCGCGAAGTGGGACGGAGTGAAACAAGCGGCGAAGTTCGGACCAAGATGCATACCAGGAATGGGCAATCCCAGTGGCGCCAATTCTGGTCCCGGCACGAGTGAGGATTGCCTGTACCTGAATGTGTGGACACCGGCGAAATCCGCGAATGATCGAGTTCCCGTTATGGTTTGGATTCACGGCGGCGGGTTCAATGCGGGCGCTACTTCGGAGCCCAACTACAGTGGCGAGCGGTTGGCCCGGAAGGGCGTAGTGCTGGTGAGCATCGCGTACCGGGTCGGGAAGCTCGGATTTCTGGCGCACCCGGAATTGACCGCCGAGAATAGGAATCGCGCCTCGGGGAATTACGGACTGCTCGACATGATCGCGTGCCTGCAGTGGGTGCGGAAAAATATTGCAGCCTTCGGTGGAGACCCGCGTCGAGTAACCATCTTCGGCGAATCGGCTGGGGGAATCGCGGTCAGCATGCTGTGCGCGTCGCCGCTAACGAAGGGACTCTTCCACGGCGCGATCTCGCAGAGTGGCGGCTCGTTCGGCCCGCCTCGGCCCACAACGTTCCCCGGCGAAAATCTAAAGCGGCTGGCAGATGCCGAGCATTCCGGCGAAGCGTACGCCAAGAGCGCGGGATCGTCGTCCATCGTGGACTTGCGGAAGATCCCCGCCGGCAAACTTCCGGCGGGTGGCGGCGGCGGGGGCCTGGCGTGGCCGATCGTCGACGGATGGGTGATTCCGGACGATCAGTACAAGTCGTACGAGGCGAAGCGATATAACGACACGCCGATTCTGGTGGGCTACAACTCCGACGAAGGCGCGAGCTTCTCGCCTCCGCGCACGCCGGAGGATTACATCTCCGGCGTGAAGGTACGTTTCGGGCAGTTTGCGGATCTTCTCCTGAAGGCGTACCCCACCGAGGCAACCACAGTTCCGAAAACCGCGCGCGACCTGGCGCGCGATTTCGCGGTCGGCTGGCATACCTGGATTTGGGCGCGGCTGCAGGCCAAAACGGGGAAGTCCAAGGCGTTCTATTACTATTTCGACCAGCACCCGGAATATCCCGCCGATTCCCCCCGGGCCGGATACGGCTCGCCGCATGGTGCGGATGTGTCGTTTGTATTCCAGCATCTCAAGACGTCGAATCCGCAGGTCGCCAAGCAGGACGAGGCGATCTCGGAGGCCATGGCGACGTATTGGACGAATTTCGCCAAGCGCGGCGATCCCAACGGTGCCGGACTCCCTACATGGCCGGCATTCAGCGACGCCAACCCGCTGGTGATGTATCTCTCTCAGACTCCCCACACGGGACCGGTGCCGAGCGCCGAGTCGCTCAAAGTCCTGGATGCGTACTTCGCTTGGCGCCGGTCGGCGGAAGGTGAGGCGTGGGCAAAGTAGATCGGGTCTTATGGCTCGGGCGCTTACCACTCCGCCACGGAGCCGCCCGGGTGAAGCACCCGAGCCATCGGGGTCGGGTTGCCATTAACGCGCAGCCCGCGATGCAGCCGAATTCCGGCCCCAGACGCCCGTCGTCCGTCGCCGCGGCCGCCAGTGCGCGGATGGGCGACGCGCTCGGCGGGCGACAGATGTTCGAGACCCGGGCCTTCCCACACGCCGGGAATTCGCCGCCTTCTTTTCTCGCCCTTTAGTAGTCAATATCGGACATGGCTACCTTACCTCGGGACCGCGAAGACAGCAAGCGAAATAGCCGTATGACGCAGGATGCTGGGATCGATTAAGCGAGCACGTCGATTATGCGACTCATACAAATGGGAGCGAACGTGTATTCACTAGCGGTCGTCGCGGATCTGCAAGGTGCCTGGCGCAAATCAACTGCCCCCGGGGGCCCGTTTTGGGCGGTTTATTGTCCTTTCAGCCCCGCGCAGTCAAGCGGAGAGTACTAAGTGGCACTAAGAGCTACCGAAGTGTGCCGCGAAGCACGTACACCCCATTCAGTACGCGGGCATTCTGACTTCTGAATTCTGTCTTCTGACTTCTGACTTCTGTCTTCTGCCTTCTTTCCGTCATACTGGTATCTTGTCCGCCCCTCCCATCAAACCGCCGCGTCCCGCATGGGATCGGTGGATCGGCCCGGAAACGCTGATCTCGCAAGTCCGCAGCACCGCTCCGTTCCTCGCACCGCGCCTGCCCGCCGCCGAACCCGGCCGCCTCATCGATCTTGGCGATTCCCCCGATGGCTTCCTGCGCATCCTCGCCAATTGGGAAAACATCCTGCGCCCCGGCCTGCACACCGAGGAGCAGTTGCAGGACTACTTCGCCCTCTGCCTAGCCTGTCACCACGCGACCGTCGCCACTTTCGTGCCTACCGATGTCGATACCAAAATCCGCGGCATTGCCTGGCGCGAATCGCGCGACCCCGACGTCTTGCGTCCCATGCTGCGCCTGGCCCTCGCCTCGCGCGCCTGGACCGAGGAGGGCATCTCCATCCGCGCCGTCCGCGGCGTCAGCGGCCATAACGGCGAACAGTGGAGCGCCATCGCCGGCGGCTTGGGCTACCTGCTGGAACTCGGCGATACCGCTTCCGCCGGAGAAGCGCAAGCCGCCATTGAAGCCGAGATCGCGCGCGAACAGGCCGTCTTCGATGCGTGCGCCTCCGAACGCGACGCCGAACTCGATCTGCTGCGCCTTTCGATGACCTTGGCGCACAACCGCGGCGATCTGACGCAAGGCATGGGCTTCTGGAAACACACCGCGCGCACCACGCCGGTCATTGAACATCTCTCCGAGCGCGGCCGCTTTTCGCTCGCCGTGCGCATCTATCAATCCACCGGACTCGCCGCCGAAGGCCACCGGCATTATCCCCTGCGCGCCGTCAAGGCGCTGCGCCGTTCGCCGGCCACTCTGCTGCCGCTTTCCCCGTTTCTGGACGAGTGGGGCGGCGTGGTTGCGCAACTCGAAGAAAGCCACGAAGTGCTGGCTGGCCTCGTGGGCGGTTGTTACAAGGTGCCGGGCCAGCAAGGCTACTACCGCGCCATCGCCGGTATGCGCGCCGCTTCCGCAAGCGCTTTCGACCGCGCGGCCGCGCGCATGCCCAACGCGGCGCAGCGTTTGCTCCGCGGCGCGGAACTGCGCAAACTTATCGACGTGCCGCGCGGTTCCTTCGAATCCATGATGCGCAAGCGCGCCCGCACGGCCCTGGCGATGTTCAGCCCGGCCCGCTGACATCCGCTACACTCGACTCATGCTCCTCTGCCCCGTGCGCCATTGCCGCCTGGCCCTGGTGCGCGCGGAGCGGCGCGTTCACTGCCCGCGCGGACACTCGTTCGACGTGGCGCGCAGCGGATACGTCAACCTGCTGCAGCCGCAAGAGCGCCGGTCGAAGCAACCGGGCGATACCGCGCAAGCCATCGCCGGGCGGCGGCGATTGCACGATAGCGGCGTCACGCAGCCGCTGCTGCACGCGGTCGCGGATATGCTGGCCGCATTGCCCAGCGACGTCGTTCTGGATGCCGGCTGCGGCGAAGGTTTCTACCTCGGCGCATTAGCCCGCCGGTCCGGCTGCGATGCGCATGGCGTCGACATCTCGATTCCGGCAGCCGATGCGGCGGCCCGCCGATACCCGGAATGCCAGTGGATCGTCGCCAATGCAGATCGCTTCGTGCCCTACGCGGACCGTTCGTTCTCGATCGTCATGTCGATCACGGCGCGCGTGCATCCGGGCGAATTCCATCGTGTACTGCGCGATGACGGACGGCTCCTCGTGGCCCTTCCCGCGCCTGACGATCTGGTCGAACTGCGCGGCGTGGGGCGCGACCGGGCGGCCCGCACCGTCGAAATGTTGGCGCAGGGCTTCACGCTAGCCGGCCGGCGCAACGTCGCCACCGCGGCCGATCTGGACGCTGCCGGTATTCAAGACGTGCTGCATTCGATCTACCGGCCGATGCAATCCCAGCCGGCCAAGGCGATGCGCGTGACCTTCAGTCTGGATCTGCTGCTGTTTCGGCCAACGGCTCGCAAACGGTAGCCGTGTTCCTCAATTTTCGGACGGCTTCTCCGCAGGCGCACGCAAGCGCAGTCGGAGTTGTGCCTGGATCGCGGTGAGAATTAGAAGCCCCCCCTTAGTCTGCTAGCGCTAGGGTTCAAGCTTGAAGACCGCGCCGTTTCCCCTGTCGCCGCCTACCAGAGTGGCGCCGTAGAGATCGCCCGCGGAGTCGCGGAGCAGGCCCGCGTATGGAATCCCCCCATCGGCCCCGCCCGTGAAGGTGTGCAACACGGTGAACTGGCCGGCCGGATCCAGCTCGTAGACCACGCCCGCGCCGAGATAGCCCCCCGCTATACCGCCGGCGCTGTCAGTCCCGTAGAGGTTGCCTGCCGGGTCGAGAATCGGGGCCGCGTAGGGCTGGCCGCCATCGGCAGCACCCATGAAGCTATGGAGCACCGTCAGGCGGTGGGTCTTATCGAGCTTATACACCACGCCCCAGACGGTTGTGCCACCGGTGTTGGTGGTTCCGTAGAGGTTGCCCTCCGAATCGGCGGTCACGCCCGCAACGGGATAGTACCCATCGTCGCCGCCCTGGAAGACATACAGGACCGTCTCATTTCCTGCCGGATCCAGTTTGTATATCACGCCGCCCCCGCCGCCCCCGCCCTCGGCGGTGGTCCCAAACAGGTTCCCGGCGGAGTCGAGCATCGGAGCGGCGTAGGGGTGGCCCCCGTCAGCATCGCCGGTGAAGGTATGCAGCACGGTTTCATTGCCGGCCGGATCCAGCTTGAAGACTACGCCCTCGTTCGCGGCGCCGCCCGAGTAAGTGGTGCCGTAGAGATTGCCCGCCGAATCCAGGATCAGGCCGGCGTAGGGGTGGCCGCCATCCGCGCCGCCAGTAAAGGTGTGCAGTAGGGTCTGGTCGCCGGCAGCATCCAGCTTGTACACCACGCCCTCGCCGGCATAGCCAGCCACCGTGCCGCCGGAGTAAGTGGTGCCGTAGAGGTTGCCCGCCGGGTCGAGGACCACGCCGGAGCAGGGGCCGTCCCCGTCCGCGCCGCCGGTGAAGGTGTATAACACCGTTTCGTGGCCCGCGGCGTCCAGCTTGTACACCACGCCCGCGTTGGCTGGGCCGCCCTGGTTCGTAGTCCCGTAGAGATTACCGGCAGGGTCGTGGACTAAGACAACGCCACTGTAGGCCAAACTACCATCCGTGTCGCCGGGAAAGGCGTACAGCACCGTCGCGTGTCCGGCCGTGTCCAGCCTGTAGACCAAGCCGCGCTCCGCGGTGCCGCCGCCTTGGGTGGTCCCGTAGAGGTTGCCGGACGCGTCGCGGATAACGCCAGCAGTGTAGTCGCTGAATCCTTCGGGCGTGGCCGGAAAGTTATACAGCACCGTTTGGTGGCCGGAAGTATCCAGCTTGAACACCACGCCCAAGCCGGATGCGCCTCCGGTTGTAGTGGTTCCGTAGAAGTTGCCTGCGGGGTCGCGCGTGACGCCGGCGAAAGGTTGGCCGCCGTCGGCACCGCCGGTGAAGTTATAGAGTACGGTTTCCTGGCCCTTAGAATCCAGCTTGTACACGACGCCCGCGCCGCCTGAGCCGCCGTAGGCTGCGGTGCCGTAGAGATTGCCGGATGAGTCGCGGATCAGACCGGATTCGGGCTCGCCCCCATCGGCGCCGGCCTGAAAGTTGTAGAGTACTTTGAAATGGCCCGCGGTATCGATTTTGAACACGGTGCCCCCCTCGCCGCCGGAGCTGGCGGTCCCGTAGAGGTTGCCAGCCGGGTCGAGGATCGGCGCTGCGTAGGAGTCGTACCCGCCGTTCCCGCCCGCGAAGTTGTAGAGCACAGTCTCGTGGCCGGCGGTATCCAGCTTGTAGACCACGCCCGGTCCCGCAGCGCCGCCGGCGAGGGTGGTGCCGTAGATGTTGCCCGCGGAATCCAGCGTGACGCCTGCCCAGGGGACGCCGCCATCCGCGCCACCGGTGAAGTTGTACAACACGGTCTCGTGGCCGGCCGCATCCAGTTTAAACACTACGCCGGCGTTGGCCGTGCCGCCTGCGGAGGTGGTTCCATAGAAGTTGCCCGCCGCATCGCGGGTCACGCCGCTGAAGGGGCCGGCCCCGCCGGACCCGGTGAAGCTGTATAGGACGGTCTGGCGGCCGCCGGCATCTATGCGGAACACCACGCCGGCGCCCGCCGCGCCGCCTTCGGAAGTCGTCCCATAGAGGTTGCCAGCGGCGTCTCCGACCAATCCGCCGCGAGGAAATGCGCCCTTCGGCGGGCTGGCGAAACTGTGGATCAGGACTTCGGTGGCCGCCTGCGCCTGCGCAGGAACGGTCGCCAGGGCGGCTAATGGTCATCAGTAGCCTTTCAGTGTGCTGCGATTTTGAATCCACGCCGGTCGATCGTTTGCCGCCCTGTTGGGTAGTGCCGCAGAAGCTGCCACTGAGCCGCGGATCACGGCACCCTCCCATCGGCAGTTTTTGGGTGTCGATTTCGGCATGAGCTTCTTTCGAGCGGGGCGATCAAGGAACTTAGTATATGCTTGATTGCGGGCGGGTTCAATGAAGTTTCGCCGGACGGGTACTGGCCAGGCTACGCGAGGGAAGCTTTCCGGGCTCAAGCGTGTGCAACGAGGTGTTCAAATCAGCAGGGGGCGCTCCCTGACGGAACCTCTCTGGCACCGGGAACCGGCCCGACATTCTCTTTGTATCGAACGTGCTGCGCCGAGGTTCCCAGGGAGTGTGAACACCGGCGCGCACGAGTGTCCGCGCTACGAGGACGGATACCCTTTGCCGAACCAATCGTCATGCATATTCGTGGGGACGTTCAGCACGCGCACATGCTGGAAGCCCATCTCCCGCAGCGCGCGGTAAGCCGGCCGGATGTTCGGACACTTCACCATGGGGCAGCACCCGCAATAGACGACAATGTCAGCGTCTTTCGGCAGGTCCGCGACGGCCTTCTTGAGCAGCGCGATCCCTTCGGGCTTCGATCCCGGGCCCGCTTCGAGCGCACGCGGGATGCGCTTGCTGCGGTACAGCACCGAGAACGCCGTACACAGAATCACCGGAGGCTTGGCCGAGTGCAACGCCTCCGCCAGGGCCGCGGGCTCCATCAGCTCCGCTTTGGCCCACGGATCTCCCGACTCCTGCGCCAAACATACCGCCGCCAGAACGACGACGCCAAATAGCTTTCGCATAATCACCCAGCATACCGCGCGTTACAATCGCCCGATGCATCGCGTGCTTCTCGGAGTGCTCAAGAATTTTGGGATATTTCTACCGGAAGAAACCGCTCCTGACGGTCGCGGCCCAGTAGGCGGCTGTTTGGCAGGTGGCGGATTGGCAGGCGAAAGCGCCTGCCCCACCATGCACTCTCTTCTCCAGCTTTGGCACGGCGCGCAGATCCGCTTGGATGGAGGCGGCGGATTGGTAGCGGTGGTTGCGGTCCTACTGCAAGCGCTTTGCGGATGATTTGCTCCAGGCGGGCTGGCAGCTTCGTCGGAGTCACAGAACGGTTCAGGATGGCATCGAAGATCGCCGCCGTGGTATTGCCGTCGAAGGCCCGCTGGCCGATCGCCATTTCATAGAGCACCGCGCCGAAGCTGAACAGATCCGTGCGGACGTCCAACGGCTCTCCGCGCGCCTGCTCCTGACTCATGTAGGCCCCTGTCCCAAGCGCGAGGTCTGGGCCGCTCAGCGATGTGGACGGGGCGTGTAACGACTTGGCCAGCCCGAAGTCCAGGACCTTTGCCTGGCCGCGTGTGGTGACAAAAATGTTGGCCGGCTTGATGTCGCGATGGATGATGCCCTTCTGATGGGCCGCATCCAGCCCATCGGCAATCTGCGTGGCGAGATCCAGGAGCGTCTCGTTTTGCCGGGGCGCCGCGATGCGGTCGGTGAGCCTCCCCCCTTCCAATAGCTCCATGCCGAGAAAGGGGCGGCCGTCGTGTTCGCCGATGTCGTAGACCGTGCAGATGTTGGGGTGGTTCAGAGCGGACGCGGCACGCGCCTCGCGCTGGAAGCGGTCCAACGCAAATGGGTCGGCCGCCATGTCATCGGACAGAAACTTGACCGCGGCGAAGCGGCCGAGCCGGGTATCTTCGGCCTTATACACCACCCGCATGCCGCCTGCGCCAAGCCTTTCTACGATGTGGTAGTGGGAGACGGTCTGCCCGATCAGGCCGTCGCTGGATGGCGCGGCGCGGGACTCCTCTTCCGCGAGTCGCTGGGCCGCCGCCTCCAGCGCGGAGGTCTCCATGAATTCTTCGGCTTCGGGTTGCCAGGCGAGCAGGGATTCCACTTCGCGGCGCAGAGCGTCGTCGCCGGCGCACGCTTCTTACACAAAAGCGGACCGGTCTTTCGCGTTCCGGTTCAGGGCAGCGTTCAGCAGTGGCTCAATGGTGCGCCAGCGATCTGGGGGCATCGTGCTTATTTCCACGGAGTTCACGCAGAAGCCATAGCTTGGCCAGCTTCCAGTCGGCGATCAGGGTGTGGGCCGAGACATTCAGCACCGCGGCGGTCTCCTTGACGCTTAAGCCGCCAAAAAATCGCGGTTCCACGACCTGGCTCTTGCGGGAATCGAGAACGGCCAGGGCGGTGAGTGCGTCGTTCAATGCGACTAAGTCCGGGCTGGGCTCGTGAGATACGAGCGGGGCTTCATCGAACGAAATGGCGGCCGCTTCGCGCCGCGTTTGAGGGAGCCGCGGGCGCGGGCGAAGTCCACCAGGATGCGGCGCATCAGTTGGGCGGAGACGGCGAAGAAATGCGCGCGGTGCGCCAGTTCATGCGCGTGGAATCGACCAGCTTGAGGTACGCCTCGTTTACCAGCGCGGCTTGCAGGCGTTTGCAGGGTGCGGCCGGGACGCTCGCGGGCCATGTAATGCTTGGCGAGACGGCGCAGTTCCGCGTAGAGCAAGGGCATCAGCTTTGGCGGGATCACCGTCGCTCCAGGCTTGCAGGAGTTGCGTGATGTCGTGCGGCGATGGCGTGGTCGCTGCCAATATTTGTAAGCTATAACGAATACGATGAAGTGTACGCCTCGCGAAGTGCGGGACTAAAATCCCGCGCCGGCTAAAGCCCGCCCTCCATCGGCTTGGTCGGGAAGTAGAAGGCGGAGTCTAGTGGACGGACGACACGGTTCAGCCACAGCGGGCGGCGCAGGTTGTTTGGCCCGGGGGCGGGACGGGCTAGGGCTTTCCATTTCAGATACACGGCGTGCGACCGGTTGGTATCCACGAAGATGTCGCCATAACGGTCGGCGGCGCCGGCCGGTTCGACCCGCGCCACCTGATGCCAGCAGTGCATGCCGCTGACCGGGTCGGGATGCACCGGGAAGGTGATATTCTGATGCACGCCGGTGTCACTCCACCAGACACGCTGGGTGTCGGGGTCGCGGCTCTCGTATGGCCCGGCGTGCGAAAGATGCCGCATCTTGTATTGACCCTTGCCGGTTTCCTGCAGGTCGACCCAGGCGCTGGTGAGGCGCTCGATTTGGTCGTCCTTATTCACGCGCCAGCGGCCCAGGTGGTGTGAACAGGCGACCACGCCGGGCGCCAGGCCTTCAGTCACCCAGGCGTGCAGCACGAAATAACCGATTTCAGTATGTACCTTCAGTAAGTCGCCGGTGCGGATGCCGCCGAGCTTCTTGGCGTCCACCGGATTGACCCATAGCGGATTCTTGTGGGCGATTTCGTAGAGTGACTTGGAATTGCCGGAGCGGGTATGAATCAAAGTCGGCAGACGGAAGATGGGCAGCAACGTGTAGACGTCGCCGTGGGCATGCTCGGGCCAATCGACGGACGGCTGGTAGCGCGGGTCGATCTCATCCGCGGCGCGATGCACGTGGCTGCGGTAATATTCCGGCAGGGCGAACTCCGGCCATTTCCACTCGACCATAGTGCGGGAGAAGATCTCCAACTTACGCGACGGGGTGTTGTATCCGACCACGCGCTGGCCGTCGACTATCACGCCGCCGTCAGCCACCGGCTTCTCATTCAATTTGTACAGGCCCTTAGTCACTTCGAATACGCCATACTTGCGCATGTAGGCGAGCGGAGTCAGTTGTTCCTTGGCGGCGGCTTCGGGCAGGCCGGGCACGGAGTTCTCGAACATCCAGCCGTAATATTCGTCTACCGTGATCTTCTGGCCGGGCCGGTAAGGCGACTCAAACCATTTGCGGATGCCCATGGAGCCATCCGGGTCGATGGCCCACGACAAGGCGATCCAGAACTCGTCTTCTTCCCAGACTTCGCCGGGATTTGTTTCGTAAGTGTGCTCAGTCTTCCGGCCCAGCTTCTCCTGGTAGACGCGCAGCACGGGCTGGCGGAATCCGATCCACTGGCCGGCGTAGGATTCCTGGCTCATCACGTCGTGGCGCTCGGAGCTAAGCCCCATGGGCAGCACATAGTCGGCATACCAGGCGGTCTCGCTCCAGGTGGGCGTCATGGCGGCGTGTAGGCCCATCAGCTTTTCGTCGCGCAGTACTTCGATCCAGGAGAAGCCGTCGGGGTTGGTCCAGACGGGATTGTAGACGCGCGTGAAGTAGGTGTCCAGGCGGCCGCGCCCTTCCTTGAGGAAGTGCGGCAGCAGGAAAGATAACTCGTGGTAACTAAGAGGCCACTCGGGCGGGTAGAGCAGCTCATTCCAGCCCTGCTGTTGCGGCGGAGTGCTGTGGGGCTTCGGTACGAACTTATTCCAGGCGTTCAGATTGTGTCCGCCTTTGGTGCCGACGGAGCCGGTGAGCACGTGCAATAGGACCAGCGCGCGGGAGCATTGCCATCCGCCCAGATTGCCGGAGGCCGCGCCACGCCAGAGATGCGAGGCGAAGCGGCTGCCGGCTTCGGCGATCTCGCGGGCGGTGGTGACGATGACGTCGGCGCGCACGCCGCTTTCCTTGGCGGCGAACTCGGGCGTGTATCTCGCGTAGTGCCTTTGCAACGCGGCGACGAAGGCTTCGAAGGGCTGGCCCTGGGCGTGGAAGCCATCGGCTTCGAATTCTTCCCAGTTGGTCCAGTTGCGGACGAAGGCGTCGTCGTAAAGGTTTTCGTCGAGAATCACTTTGGCCATGGCCAGCAGCACGGCCGCTTCGGTGCCGGGATAGGTGGGCATCCAATAGTCGGCCATGCTGGCGGTGTTGGAGAGGCGCGGGTCCATCACGGCGATTTTGGCGCCGGCCATCTTGCCGTCGATGATGCGTTGCGCGTGCGGGTTGAAGTAATGGCCCGATTCGAGGTGCGCCGACATCAGCAGGATGAAGCGCGCGTTGGCGTGGTCGGGCGAGGGGCGGTCGGCGGAGTGCCACAGCGTGTAACCGAGGCGCGCGGCGGCGGAGCAGACGTTCGTATGGGAATTGTGCCCGTCGATGCCCCAGGCTTGCAGGGTGCGCTCCATGATCAGGTCGTGGCCGGGACGGCCGACGTGATACATCACCTCTTCGCCGCGGCCTTCCTGGATAGCCTTGCGGATGCGGGCGGCGAAGGTTTCGAGGACTTCCGCCCAAGTGGTGCGCTGCCATTGACCGCTGCCGCGCGGTCCGGAGCGCTTCATGGGATAGAGCACGCGGTCGGGGTCGTGGATCTGGTTGATGACCGCGGGTCCTTTGGCGCAGAGGCGTCCGCGGCTGGAAGTGTGGACGGGATTGCCTTCGAACTTGGCGACTTGGCCGGTTTCTTTATCGATGTAGGCGAGCAGGCCGCAGGAGGATTCGCAGTTGAAGCAGATGGTGGGGATGAGCTGGTAGTGGCGGGCGACTTTGCGGGGCCAGGCGGCGGGATCGTACTCGACCCAGTCGTCCCACTTGGCGACTGGCGCGCAGGACATCAGATGGCTTCCGTCACGTTGGAAATCGTTCATATGCGATCAACTATTCGGCACGCTTTGTCCGGACATGATGAAACACCATTCGAAGACTAACAGGCCGGCGAGGGCCAACAGGCCTGCGATCTTCGGCGCATCGACTGTGAGCAGGGCGGCGGGCAGAACGATTCCGATCAACACCGCTCCCAGCCAGAACGGCTGGCGGTAGGGGCCGTGCGTGATCAATCGGGCTGCGTAGCGCGCGTTGTCGGTGGCGTGCGGCATGGCGAATTCGCCGAAGACGATGAGCAGGTGCAGCCCCAGGCAGACGGAGAGACCGGCGACGGCCACGGAGCGGGCCTCCGGCAGAAACGCCAACACCGCCGCTCCCGAGAGCAACGCCTGCACGATCAGGTGCAGCGGCAGCAGCGGCGTTTGCCATAGATCGCGTCCCTTGCACTGTCCGAAAAGAAACGCGGTGTAGACGGCCGCGAAGAAGCCGGCGAAAATCGTGGGCCAGACGAGGATGGCGGAAACGCGCGCGAGGTTCGCGATTGAGGCCAGCAGCATGAGTCCGCACAAACCGCCGTAACCCGTGAGGATGAATGCGCCGCGTGCCAGCCAGGAGCGCATCTGCGGACGCAGCATGATGCGGAGAAAACGATCCTTGCGGTCCAGATCCCACACCAGCATTACCATGGTGAGGGCGGTGAAGACCAGCGCCACGATTGAGAGGATTATGTCGCGCGGGCGGCTGGAGGGAAGCTTGCCCAGCGCTACGGCCAGCGCGGGCAACGCCAGCGGCGCGGACGCGATGGATTTCAGCCAGAGGTAAGCGGGCACTTGCCAGGCCCAGGGGCGCGCGTGCGCGACATCGTAAGCGGCGAGGACGTCATTTTGCAGCAGCGGACTATCGGCCGGATACGCGGCGCCGCCCCCGGGGACTTGGCCGTTGCGCTCCGACCACATGTAGAAAGGCTCGTGGCGGGCGGCAGTGGGGACGATGGCGCTCTCTTCGGCTTCGATGTAATAGAGCTTCGGCTGCGTGCCCTTTTCGGGACGCCGGACCCGCACGGTGTTGCGTTCGAGGAGTTGCGCGAGGTTGCCTTCGGGCAGGTCCAGATCGCCCGCCACGATGGCTTGTTCGGGACACACTGTGACGCACGCGGGCTCCAGGCCGACTTCGGTGCGATGCGCGCAGTAGTTGCATTTGGCGGCGGTGTGGCGTTCGGGATCGATATAGATGGCGTCGTAGGGGCAGGCCTGCATGCAGGCTTTGCAGCCGATGCAGGCGTCGGAATCGAAATCCACGATGCCGTCTTTGCGCTGGAACATGGCGCTGACGGGGCAGATTTCGACGCAGGGCGGGTCGGCGCAATGGTTGCAGCGGGTGACTTGGAAATAACGCCGGGTGTTGGGGAAGCGGCCCTTTTCGACGTACTTCACCCAGGTGCGGTTGACGCCCAGGGGGACGTGGTTTTCAGTCTTGCAGGCGACCGTGCAGGCGTGGCAGCCGATGCATTTGCGGTTGTCGATGATGAAGCCGTAGTTCATGCCATGACACTTTGTAGCACGCGGCGGTTTCAGGTGACGCACCATGGCGCGGGGCGCAGGATGTGCGGTGGATTGGACGAAATCAAATCCACGAATTCGGGAACTGTTTTGCCCAAAATCCTCAAAAGCTCTGGCAGACTGCGGCCTCGGTCGGCGGCCTGTTGCCGCAGTTTCGCCATGACGATGGCCGGGTCTTGGCGGTGAAGCACACCGAGGAATGCCGCGGGATGGAGGGCCACGACTCCCCATTTCCCAAGATGCGTCTTTTGGAAATGCCGGAGGTTCGACGTCACGATGATGCCAGCTCCGCAGGAAACCGCGGCGGCAAGGACGTGCCGGTCTTTCTCGTCGTTCTCCATACGGGAAACTAATGGCTCATAGCCCGTCACCCCACGCATCGCCAAAGTGCGAAATCAACTCGCTCTGAAAATAGGAGGTGAGCTTCGCGGGCCATCCCAATTTGGATTCCAGTGTGCGAACAGTTTCCGCCATAATCTCCGCCGACCATCTCGGCTCATAGAGCGCAGGGTCCTCGGCAAGGCGAAGCAGTGTGTCGCAAAGAGAAAAGTCAGCGAGAACACAAGCGTCCAGGACAGCCTGTGGACCGGCGCTCATTCCCGGCTTGGCGCGAGCACTCGCTCGTAGAGCCCGGCATCATCGACGGCTTGGCCAATTCTGCGAAGGGCGTCAAGCCTGTGCTGGTTGCGTTGGCGTTGATCGAGGAAGTACTGAACCGCGGCTTCAACGAACTGGTTCGCGTCCCGATACTGGCCGGCGGCCAACTCGTCATTGACCCGCCTTTCAATCTCAGGCGAGAGGTTCACATTCATGGCCGTTCCTCATTTATTGATTCTAGCTGAGATTTCCGATGAATACCACTTGCCAGGGGTGCCGGGCGTGCCCGCTTCCCAACGCTCTGGCCTCCGACGAGTGGGTGAGCGATTTAGGCAGAAGAAGTCGAATCGTCTAAGGGACAGCGCGGATTCGTGCACTTGGGCTACGCCCCTCGGAGTTGAATAGCTTTGTTGTCCGGCGCCGCATCCGCCGCTCGAATTCGTTGTCGAACTCGATGGTGAAGGAGGCCAGGGTTTGGGAGAGTAGGGTCGATAAGGGCAGGCCAGCCAGTAGCGCGGACAGTGATGGCAGGCAACGCAGTGCCTTGCGGCTTATTTACGCTTCACCCAACGAGATCTGTTTTCGCAGTTGCAGTTGCTCATTCCAAACAACCAGAGACGCCCCTTCGGTGCCATGCAACTGCGCGTTGGCGTTCAACAATTCGATCCCATAAATTGAGCCATCCGGGGCGAGGTCGATGTTCATTTCGTCGCTGATGCGGAGCGTTTCTACCTCGGCGCTCTTCTCCCTCAGCCGCATGTACGCGATGTTGTAGCGGGGATCGTAAGTAAGCTGCATAAGTTTACCCTCACTAATAGTACCGCACCAGAACCGTGATGACCAGCCAGCAGCCATCCTCCTCAACGGCGTAAGCCTCCAGTTGCTTGTTGGCGTATGGGCGACCTGGGGCGACCTCTCCAGAAGCTGGCGAACGGAAAGTTGCGGCGGAATCCGATTCTTCCGAGTTTTGCCGGGAAACGCTCACCGATCTCAACGGTGGCTACCACCTCGGCTTCCGTGACCCCGCGCTCCAGTAAGCGCCGGGCGGCATGTGGGTGCAAACGGACGATCATAGAGTCGAGGGCTGGTCCGAGCGCGCGGCTCTCCCTTTCAAAGTGCTATCATGCGTGGACGAAATGTTCAGGACCAGGTGCTGAATGCGCGTGCAAAGGGACATGGGGAGTCGGACACGCGGATCGGCTTGCGTTTCACCTGCCTCTAGAGGGGTAAACTGAGTTCTTTCGTTGGAGTAGTCAAGTGAGCGCGGAGTTGGAATCATTTTTTTCCGGATTGTCCAGTTCCTTGGATCTCGCAGCGCGATTCGAGGCGCAGGCCGCCAGGTTTGCCGCGCCCTCCTTCAGCATCTTCAAGTATATTCCCACGTCGGAGGACGGTGTCACGAGGATCCTCCGCGACTTGCTGGACCCGCAGGGCGACCGCGCAGCATCTCGTGGACTTATTTCGCGCCGTGACAGCAGCCGTCAGGCCAATTCTTGACCCGCCGTCATCGTAATTAACCGGAAAATCATACCCTGGGCATCACAGGTCCCGCCCGAACAGGCGCAAGACCCGCGCGTACAGCTCTTCCACTTCAGATTCCGAGCGGGCTTCGGCGGCCATGCGGAGCAACGGCTCGGTATTGGAGGCGCGCACGTGAATCCAGGCATTGGGCAGGATCAGCTTGAGTCCGTCGGAGCGGTCGGTTTCGACGCCCGGGAAGCTCTCTTCGAGCGCCTGCATCAGCGTGCCGAGCCGGCCATGTTCGAAGGCGACCTGACCCGCCTTGCGGTAGAAGCGCGGCAGGCGGGCGGCCAGCGCGGAGATGGTTTCGCCGGTTTCGGCCATGCGCTCCAGCAGGAAAGCCATGCCCGTGTAGCTATCGCGGCAGAGATGCACGGCCGGAAAGATGATGCCGCCATTGGAGCCTTCGCCGCCGATCACGGCCTTGACGGCCTGCATCATCTCGACCACGTTGGCTTCGCCGACCGGCGTGCGGTAGACACGGCGGCCGTGCGCGGCGGCCACTTCGTCGATCACCGAAGAAGTCATCAGGTTCACCACCACGTCGCCGGGCAGGCGGCGCAGCGCAGCGTCCACGGCCAGCGCCAGCACGTCGTCGTTGTCGAGTACGCGGCCGGTTTCATCGGCCACGGCCAGGCGGTCGCCATCGGGGTCCTGCGCGAAGCCGATTTCCGCGCCCGAGGAGCGCACCAGGTTGGACAGGTCGCCGAGCGTATCGGGGCGCGGCTCGGCGATGCGCGGAAATGGCTTGGTGGGATCGACGGAGATGGCGTGCAGATCGCAGCCCAGCGTGTCGCGCAGGAAGCCGACGGTCATGATGGAGCCTGCGCCGTTCACCGCATCGAGCGCGACGCTGAAACGGCGCTGGCGGATGCGGGCGGCATCCACATGGCGCAGCACGCGCTCGATGTGCAGGCGCGGGGCGGAGGTGTAGTCGCCGGTAGCGCGGCGGATCTCCGCGTTGGTGGCGCTGCGGAAATCGCTCTGATGATACAGGTCCAGCAGTTCGCCGCGCTCGTAGCTGTTGAAGAACAGACCTTCGGAGTTGAAGAGCTTGAGGGCGTTGTATTCCGGCGGATTGTGCGAGGCGGTGATGGCGATGCCGCCGCGCGCGCGGGTCGCGCCCACGTAGATCTGGATGGTGGGGGTGGGCAGGATGCCGACGTCCACGACTTCGCATCCGGCCGCGAGCAAGCCGCAGGCGACGGCATGGTGCAGCATCTCGCCGGACGAACGGGTGTCGCGGCCGACGGCCACGCGTCCCGCGCCGACGTAGGTGCCGAAGGCTTGGGCGAAGGCGCAGGCCAAGCCGGGCGTGAGGAAATCGCCCACCACGCCGCGGATGCCGGATACGCCGATTTTTAGGAGGTGTTCGCGGGGCATATTAGGAACAGGGGTTGGGGGCTAGGGGTTAGCTTCATGCGAAGCTCCTCACTTCTTCGAGGAGCGCTTCGAATAGCTCCTTCGGCGGATCGCCCCGCTGCTCGCAGATCACGCGCACGATGGGCTCGGTCTGGCTGACGCGCACGTGGAACCAGCGGCCGGGCCAATCCACGCGCAGTCCGTCAAGCACGCTCACGCGCCCGTCGCTATAGCGCTCACGCAGGTCCATCAGGAGGGCGGGGATGCGCTGCGTGACCAGCGGGACTTGTCCTTTCAGAATGGAATATTTGGGATAGGAATCGAGAATCTGGCTCAGCGTGCGGCCACTCTCGTGCAGCATGGAAAGCACGGCCAGCATGGATGCGATGCCGTCGTAGACGAAGCGGAACTGCGGCATCATCACCGCGCCGGTGCCTTCTCCGGCGAGCGCGATTTGTTCCGGGCGATAGGTGGAAAGCGCGTCGATGGCGGCCTGGCGGCCCACGGGCACGCGCACAACTTTGCCGCCGTGGCGCGCGGCGATTTCTTCCAGCAGCGCCGTGCTCGATATGTTCGCGATGATCAGCTTGCCCGGCGCGCGCGGCAGCAGATAGTCGGCGAGCAGGGGCAGCACTACCTCTTCGGAAACGGGCGTGCCGTCTTCGGCGGCCAGCGCCACGCGGTCGGAATCCACGTCGAATAGAAAGCCGGCGTCGGCGTGCAACGGCTGCATCAACGGCGCGAGCTGCAGGGCCACGGCGTCGCGCGTGGTGGATGGCTCGTGGGCGAAGCTGACGCCTTCGATCTTCTCGTTGATGAGAATGAATTCGGTCCCGAAGCGCTGGTTGGCGCGTCGCAAAATCAGCGAGGAGGTGCCGTTGCAGCAATCCACCAGGACGCGGAATTTGCGCAGGGCGGGGAAGTCGTAGACGGCGGCCAAGTCGTCGAGATAGCGGTCGATGGCGCCGGTTTCGAGGGTGGCTTTGCCGATCTGGGTCCAGTCGACGAAGGCGAATTTCTTCAAATGGTAGATGTCCAGCAGTTCGCCGGCTTCGGCGGTGGAAAGATAAGTGCCCTCCCGGCCGAAGAACTTGAGCGCGTTCCACTCGGCGCTGTTGTGGCTGGCGCCTATGGAAACGCCGCCCGCGGCATTCCGGCGGCGTATGGAATGCTGGATCACGGGAGTGGGCGCGATGCCCAGATCGATCGCATCGTGCCCGCAGGCCAGCAATCCGGCCAGCAGGCCTTCGCGGATCATGACGCCGCTGGCGCGCGGATCGCGGCCGATCACCACGGCTCCGCCCGGTTCCAGGAAAGTGCCGAAGGCGGCGGCGAAATCCAGCACGTGCGAGGCGGTGAGGCCGGAGCCGACCACGCCGCGCAGGCCGACGTGTGAAATCCGCAACGATTTGGCGACTTGGGGCGAGATCATTTGACGAGTTTCAGCAGGCCGAAGGCTTGGGGCACGTGGAAATTGGCCTCTTCGGTGGGCTGCCAGGCGATGAATTTGCGGTTGGGATCGCGGCCCTGGCAGCGGAAGAAATTGATGCGCATTTGAAGGCCGGCGGCGGGCGGGCGGCTATCGATGGATTTGAGGGGGATGCGCATTTCGCCGTACCAGATCTTCTGGTGCGCGTCGATGCGGGATTTCACGCGAAACGCGGAATTCCAGCGCCAGCCGCCTTCCGGGAGGGGATTCACGCGGTCGATATCCAGGTCCACCCATTCGCCTTGCGGGGAGACTTCAAATTCTTTGTAGCGGGTGATGTGCTCGAAATCGCTGCCCACGAAGACTTCGGCCACGTCCCAGTTCCAGAGTTCGTTGGTTTCGGTGGTGCGCGAGGGGTTGGGCTTCAGATGCAACTCCTGGTAAGGGCAGATGAACAGAAAATAGATGTTAGCGTTTGTCCAGCGGGAGCGGATTTCGGTGCGGTGTCCGGGGACGGGTTCGCCGCGCGGGCCGTTTTCGGCGATGACGGCGGGTGCGTCCTTCCATGGCGGGGCTTGCGGGTTGGCGGTCGGCGCGAAATCGGACGCGGCGTATTGGCTGGCGATGGTGCCGGGCTCGCGCGCCGTTCCCTCCAGCAGGGCGGAGACGGCCAACAGGCAGAATAGAAGGCGCCGCGTCACACTTCTACTATACTGTCGATCGGGGATTGGGTGACAATGGCGTGGTCCATGCTAGGCTTGGAGTAGAAGGCTGAGGGAAGCGCGTATGACCATCACACTGCGGCCGGAACAAGAGAGAGTCGTTCAAAGGGCCATCGAAACGGGGATGTACAACTCCGTGGAAGAAGTGCTCGATTCGGCTTTGGAATCGATACGTGGCCGGGAGGCGCTCGCGGATTTGAGGCGCTCGCAGGTTGCCGGTCAACGAATTCGTGAATTGCGCAAAGGCGTCACGCTGGGTGGCATTTCGGTGAAGGAACTCATTGAGGAAGGCCGCGAGTGAACGAATTTGTTCTGGACGCTTCGTTTGCTTTGCATTGGTGTTTCGAGGACGAAGCCACGGCGGCATCTGAATCGATACTGACGACCCTTCAGAACCAGCAGGGAACGGCTTGGGTGCCGGGCATCTGGCCGCACGAGTTACTGAACGGACTCGGCAAAGGCGTCATCCGCGGACGTGTGGAACGGCAGAAAGCATTTCTCCTCTGGCAGGAAATGCGTGAGTTGCCCATTCACATTGTCGGCATTCCCGTGAATGGGGAACTTCTGGAACTCGCGTTGGAGCACGATCTTGCCGTTTACGACGCAAGCTATCTAAGCCTCGCGATAGCGCGCGGCCTGCCGATCGCGACCGGTGACGCGAAGCTCCTACGCGCGTCGGAGAGCTTGGGGATCGAGATCATCAAGCCGTAGCTCCAGAAGGCAGGCAAACAACGATTCCCACAGCTTCCGACCGGCGATGCCCCTGCTTGCAGTTGCCGCGGACAGGACCTCTCCAGGCAGCGGCGTGACGTTTTCCGGGGCGTGCCGTCTTTCTCGGGATGAGGGCTGTCACTTTGCTTCTTGCCGCAACACTGCCGCTCGCGGCACAACAGGACGGGACGGTGGGGCTGAACGCTGTGCCGATCTACAACGACAATGCGCCCGACAAGCAGGGACCCGAGGTAGTGGTGGACGTGCTGGAGAATACGCCCGCGGCGAAAGAGGGAATTCGGAACGGCGATTTTATCGTGGCCATCAACGGCGCGGACGTGGCCGGCAAAACTACCGGTGAGATGTTGCATGCGAACCTGACCGGCGCGGTTGGCGGCGAAGTGAAGCTCACCTTGTGGCGCGAATCCGAAGGCCGACAATTCGAGGCGGAACTGACGCGTCTGGCCTACCCATTGCGGCCAAATCCCGCGCGCGATCCGTTCGAGTTCTACAGTCCGGCAAACTGGCGGCCCGAGGTGGACGAATTCCCACTACCGTGGTCGCCGCAAATATCCTACCGCGGGTCGGAGGATCTGGTTTTTGCGCCGGGCTTCGACGATAAGACTGCGCCGAACTACCACTCCTATGCATTCGTCTGGTGGCTGTAAGGGAAGCGGGAGATCTCGGCCGCGCGGTAGCAGGCGGACCTTTTGATCTACTCAAGGGCATCAGCGAAGAGCGGGGCAGAACCAGGAAATTCGCAGCGGATCTGAATCGGGTGTCGGTAAGTTGGGCCGCGGACGGTGCGAAAGCCGGCGGGCAATCGTTTCATGGCGACGCCACTTTCTATAGCCCCGCCGGCGAGCTGTTGACCTTGCATGGCGAGGCATCGTTGCAGTTCTGCGCGAACGCCAATCGGACGGCGGGGGTGTTTATTCTGTCGCCGCAGGAGTCCGGCGCAGGGATCTGGAAGGATCTGCGGGCGATTCGGGAATCGTTCCGCTGCAACAAGAATTAACCGCCGATGCCCGCCGATTCACGCCGATAGCAGCCGGTCCAGATCTCAGTGAATCGTTTCCAGGTAGCCGCCGGTGCTGGCGTCCACGTAAATCGAGAAGTTGCTGGTGCCGGCGGACTCGCCCCAGATCACGCGCCAACTGACGTCTGGGAACTTGCTATTGGCTTCCAATAAGAAGGTGATGGGCTTGCCGGGATTCTTCTTGTCGTAGTCGGCGCCCTTCTTCAGAGCGGTTTGGTAGGCCTCGTCGGAATCGTGTTTGACGGCCACGATGGAAAAAGGCTTGGCCGCGCCCGCGGCATAGCTCTGATCGAATCCGGCAAACACGCCCTTGTGGAGATTGCCCTCGGACTCCACCACCGAGTAGGTGTAGCTCTTGGCCTTGTTCTGGGTGGCGGAGAAGAAGATGGCCTGCCACGCGGCGGCTTTTCCAGGCTCGGCCTTGACCTCGGGCAGCAAAATGCTGGTGACTCTGACGATTTGGATATCGGGGGCCCAGGCGCGGGCGGAGATGTACATCTGCTGGAGGGCTTGGCGGCCCGAGACCGGTTCGGCGGGCTTTTCCTCGGCCTTCTTTTGGGGCGCGGGGGGTTCACTCGAACAACCGGCCAGCGAGAGGAACACGGCAACAGTGGAGAGGAGTGTGAATTTTATCATGGGGACCATCCTGAGAAGCCATATTCTAGCAGGGCTGGCGGCGCATGGCGCGCCTTTTAGACAAGCTTTTAGGCGAGCTTCGCTCGCCTGCGCCGACAGGAGTGCCAGCGCGGCAGGCAAAAGTGCCCGCGCCACGGGGTAGTATAATGTGACTAACGAAAGGGGGTGCTCCCATGCGGACGAGCATCCGGATGCGAAGCTTCGCAGGGCTGGCGATCGGGATCGCCATTTCCTTTCAGGTCGTATGGGCGCAAAAGCCGCTTGGACCGCCTGGCTCGAGCGGAACACTGGGACCGGGGGCTGGTCATCTTCCCCCTAACCCGAATGGGCCGAGCGGGCCGGTACCGGACTCCTTGGACGGGAGGATTTATTTGACGGGCAACGTCATGCTGGACGATGGCACGCCGCCTCCGGATTCGGTGACCATCGAGCGGGTATGCAATGGCGCGCCGCGGGCGCAAGGCTACACGGATCAAAGAGGCCGGTTCAGTTTTCAGGTCGGCCAGACAGCCGGCGTGGTGCAGGACGCCAGTGAAGAGGCGTCCGGTATGCCTGGAACGTCGCATGCGCCGGCCGGCGGGGCAAGCCTAGGTCCGCCGCAGGGGCAGAAGCCGCTGCCATCCGATATGCAGCTTGCAGGTTGCGATCTGCGGGCGGTGCTGTCCGGTTTTCGCTCGGATACGCTCAACTTGGGAGGACGGCGCTTCATGGACGATCCGAACGTGGGCACCATCGTATTGCACCGGTTGGCGGGAGTGGAGGGCACGGCGGTGAGCATGACCAGTCTGCAGGCGCCCAAGGAAGCCCGCCGGGCTTACGACAAAGGCCTGCAAGACGTACGCAAGAGCAAGCCGGAGGAGGCCGCGAGGGAGTTCCGGAAGGCCGTGGATATCTACCCTAACTATGCGACGGCATGGTATGAGCTGGGGCGGGTACAAGTGGAGAATGAGGAGAGCGCACAGGCCCGCCAGTCCTTTGCGCACGCGATGGCGGCGGACGCCAAGTTCATCAGCCCGTATCCGCCCCTTGCCGAATTGGAGGCCAAAGCCAAGAAGTGGGACGAACTGGCGGAGACCACCAGCAAGCTGCTCAAACTGGACGCGGTAGACTACCCGATGGCGTACCTCTACAATGCCACGGCCAACCTGAACCTGGGGCAGCTCGATGCGGCGGAGAAGAGCGCGCTGGCAGGCGAGAAGCTGGATACTCCGCACCGGTATCCGAAGATGGAACAGGTACTGGCGACGATTCTGGCGCGGAAAAAAGATTATGCGGGCGCCGCCGCGCACCTGCGCACGTACCTTCTTCTGGCGCCGGATGCGGAGGACGCGGCGCGTCTGAAGAAGGATCTTGCCGAAATGCAGCGGCTTTCGGGCGCGAACCAGCAGGCCAATGCCGCGGGGGCCCACGAATGACGCCGCGGCGGAGGTTCTTGACTTTCGGCACGACTGTAATTTATTCTAGCCATTCGCTTTTACCATGCGCCGTGGCGCCTTGACTATGGGAAAAAACTCGCGCGCCGATACGGAGACCATCGAACGGTTTCTGGATTCGACCTTGGAAAGCGTGGATAACGCCGAAGAACTGGCGTTGCAGGAGGCCGAAAAGGCCGGCGTCCCAGAAGACGACCTGCATAAGATCGCCATGGCGGTGCGGGAGTCGATGGTCAACGCCGTGGTGCACGGAAACCGCTATAACGTTAACAAGAAGGTGCATCTGCTGGTTTCCAAGAGTCCCGAGGAGTTTGTGATAAGGATCGCGGATCAGGGCGAGGGCTTCGATTACGACAACCTGCCGGATCCGTTGGCGCAGGAGAATCTGCTCCGGCATTCCGGCCGCGGCATCTTCCTGATCAAGGCATTCATGGACGACTTTAAGGTGCGCCGTCTGGAGCCGGCGGGCACCGAAGTAACTTTGGTGAAACACCTGGTGTCGAAGTAAGAGATACGAACAGCTCGGTTGCGAGCGAGGAGGCATATTCGGTGAGTGTAAAGCTAAGCACGAGACAAGTTGGGGACGTGAGTGTGGTGGATGTGGCCGGAAGGATCACCCTGGGCGAGGGGTCCAGCGCGTTGCGCGACCTGCTGCGCGACATGGTCGGCAAGAACCAAAAAAAGATCCTGTTGAACCTCGGGGATGTCTCCTATATCGACAGTTCGGGGATTGGCGAACTGGTGTCCGGGTTCACCACGGTCACCAATCAGGGCGGCCAGCTCAAGCTGCTCAATTTGACCAAACGGGTGAAGGACCTGTTGCAGATTACCAAGCTGTATACGGTCTTCGATGTGCACGACGACGAGGCGGCGGCGGTGCGCAGCTTCGCATAAGCGACAAGAACTTGGAACCGCCGATGCACGCCGATACACGCAGATAAAACCCGAACCGAATCGGCACCTTTTTCTGTCTTATCTGCGTGCATCGGCGGTTCCTATTGTGTGGCTGATTGGTACGGGGCGATCTGGTCCTGGATTTTGGCTTTGTCGCCTACCACGACGATGGTCATTTTTGACGGGACCAGGTAAGTTTCGGCCATGCCCTGGATGTCGGCGGGCTTCACTTCCATGACTTTTTGCGTGTAGGTGGAGAGGTAGGCGCGGTCCAGGCCCTGCGAATCCACGAAATGCAACTGCCCGATGATGGCATCCGGGCTGATGGTGTTGCGCAGCACGAAGATTCCGGCCAGATAGTTCTGAATGCCCTGCAACTCGTCTCCCGATGGTGGATCTTTGCGCAGCCGGTCGATTTCGTAGAAAATCTCCTTTAACGACGGGCCCGTTACGGCGGTGGTCACATCGGCGGATTGCAGCCAATAGGCCAGATGCCGGCGGGTGCCGATCTGGCTGAATGGCGAATAGGTGTAGCCTTTCTGTTCGCGAATGTTACTGGTAATGCGGGAAGCGAACGCGCCGCCCAGCAAGGTGTTCATGACATCCAGCTTGATGTAATCCGCGCTGGAGGGATCGGCTACCGGCAGGCCGATCAAGAGGTTCGACTGCTCGGCGCCGGGCCGGTCGATGAATTGGAAGGAGCGGGTTTTCGCCGGGTGCGCCGGCAAATCGCGCGGGGGCGCTCCTTTGGACCAGCCGCCGAACGCGTTTTCTATGGCGCGGCGCAGATCGCCTTCGAGCTTGCCTGCGATGTAGAGATGCGTGCGCGCGGCATCGAAGTTAGTGCGGTAAAACGCCTGCACATCCGCGATGGTGTAGCCTTTCAGATCGCTCTCAGACGGATATATTCGGCCGTAGGGATGATCGGGGAACAGGGTCTTGAGGAAGCGCTCCTGGGCCAGCGCGTCGGGCTCAGTTCGGTCGATGGAGAGCTCGCGCAGCAGATCGGCTTGCAGACGGGGCAGTTCCGAAGCGGGAAGCGCCGGGGCGGTAAGCACGTCCGCCAGCAGGGCCACGAATTTGGGTCCGAAATCGGAGAGCACCACGCCGCCTACGGAAGTGAAGTCGGCACCCGTCTCGATTTCAAGCTGGCCGCCCATTTCCGCGGCTTTCCGCGCGACCTGCTCGGCGGAGCGGGTGCGGGTGCCTTCTTTCATAAGGTCGGCATGGAGCTTCGACAGCCAGACCTGGCTGGCGGATTCGTCGACGGCGCCCGCGGCGACGAAAACGCGCACCGCGACTTTCGGCACCGCGCCATAAGGGACGATGGTCGCCTGCATGCCGTTGGGCAAGGTGAAATCGGTGGTGGCCGGAAGGTGGAAAGGCTTCGGCGGCGGCCCTTGCGGCGGGATCTCCTTGGGGCCGGCGAACGCTTCACTGGATATCGCGGAAAGCATGATTACGCTCCATAGCAGTCTCATTCGGGTTATTCCTCGTCGTCGTGCGCGGCGTGCTCTTCGTGCGCGGCGCCGGGATCGATCAGCAGCACGGTGCGGTTGGTCTTGCGCAGATACTCGCGGGCGGTGCGCTGCAGCAGTTGCGGCGTCACCTTATGAAAGTCCGCTTCAAGGGAATCGATCCTGGAGGGGTCGTCGTCGAACAGCGCGTAGCTGGCCATCAAGTCGGCGCGTCCGAAGCCGCCGAATTGCGCCAGGGTGTCGTAGAGGCTGGATCGCATCTTGGTGACGCTACGCTCCAGCAGGCTCTGTTCGACGGGCGTGGATTGCAGTCCGTCGACGACCGTATCGACGGCCGCCAGGATCTGCTCGGGCTTGACGGTGGCGTCATGGAAAAGCGACGCGGTCCACAGCATGGGGCCGTCGTAATCGAACATGTTGCCCAGTTCGTTGATGGCGCCGGAAACGTCGCCGGTGAAACCGTGCTTCTTGACGAGTTCCTGGTAGAGCAGGCTGTCGTTGCCTTGCACCAGGATCTGGTCGAGCAGGCCCATGGCGAAGTATTCGGGCGAATTGCGCGGCGGCATGTGATAGGAGAACGCCAAGGCCGGGCGGTTGGCCAGCGGATCTTTGCGGGTGGCGGTCTTTTCCTTTTCCTGGCGGGGTTCGGCGAGGTCGGGCGGCGGAGGCAGCTTGGCCGGCGCGATGCCGCCGAAATATCTCGCGATCATGGCTTTGGCTTGTTCGGGATCGAAATCGCCGACGATGGCCAGGGCCGCGTTGTTGGGCGCGTAGTAGGTCTTGAAGAACGCCTGCACTTCCGGGAGTGTGGCAGCTTCGATGTCTTTCAGCTCGCCGTAAAAGTTATGGGAATTGTACCAGTTGGAGTTGGCGTATTGCGGCATCCAGAGCCAGGGGAAGCCTCCGTAGGGCTGATTAATGACGGCGGTCTTGACTTCGTTGCTCACGACGCCTTGCTGGTTCCTCAGGTTTTCGTCGGTGATGGCGAGGCCTTTCATGCGGTCGGCTTCCGCCCAGAGCGCGGTTTCGAGCTTGTTCGACGGAAGCAGCTCGAAGTAGTTGGTGAAATCGAAGCGCGTGGAACCGTTGAGGACGCCGCCATTCTGCTGCACGAGGCGGATGAATTCCATCTTGCCGAGGTTCTGGGAGCCTTGAAACATCATGTGCTCGAACAGGTGCGCAAAGCCGGTGCGGTCGCGGGGCTCGACACGGAATCCGATGCGGTAATAGACGGCGGTGACGACAGTGGGCGCGGTCGAATCCGGCGAAAGGATGACGCGCAGTCCGTTAGGCAGCTTGTAATATGTGATGGGCACGGTGAAGCCTCCTGGCTGGTTGGCGGCGCGGAGCGGCGGTGCGGCAAGGGCGATCAGCGATATGGCGGCTATCGCGGCGGAGGTTTGGCGCATGTTTATGAGACGCTCCCCTTTGGCCTACGGTAGCATGCGGTGTGCGCACAAACGATATAGTGACGCGAGGCCGCTAAGATTCTCAATTATGTATGCAGGCGGCGGATGGCGCCACCCTACCACCCTACGGCGGCGGCGGATGGCGCCACCCTACGGCGTGCTAGCTCAGCTCGCCGAAGAGCGGGTTCTGGAGAACCCGCGCACGGTCGAAAACCCAGGTGACTGCTGACAGGCGGGGATAAATCCCCGCGCCGGCTCATCTGTGACCCCATTGCCGCTCAATAACTTAGCGGCCTCAATCCACGCCTGTTTTCGGGCTGTAGCTGCGAGGCGAGCTACGCTCGCCGAGCCGCCTCGAAAGGCGGCTGCGGCCAAGATTGGCCGCCCTCCAAGGCGGGTCATACCCCAGTTCAGACCGGCCCCAGCCGGTGGCCCCGCTAAAGCCCGCCCTCCAGCGGCGTGCTAGAATTCGAAATGTGCGCATCGGGCGCCGCCGGGTCCGCGGGAAGGGCTGAGCCCACCGAGGTGGTTAGCATCGCTTGCTTTGCGACGAATCTTCTTTCGCCCGTCACGCGGACACCGGGCTAAAAAGGAGAATCGTCATGCCCACTGCCGGAAACCCCCGCCGTCTGCCGCCGCATCCCAACCTGGAACAATTGCGCAAGCAGGCCAAAGACCTGCTCGAGGAGCATCGCGCCGGCGATCCGGCATTCGCCCTGCACGATGCGCAGCGGGTTTTGGCGCGCGGGTACGGCTTCGAGAGCTGGGCCAAACTGAAAGCCTTCGTGGATGGAGCGAACGTCGCGCGGCTGGCGGAGGCCGTGCAGGCCGGCGACACGGCCCAGGCGCGGACGCTGGTGCGCGCGCGTCCGGAGCTGGTCCGCATGGACATGGCCGGCAACGACGAACATCAGGCCCTTCATTACGCGGTGTTGCGGCGCGACGCGGCGATGGTCCGGCTGCTGATGGCGGCCGGGGCGGACGCGCGCAAGGGCATCTACCCGCATCGCGACGCGACCACGGCGTTCGCCCTGGCGCGGGACCGCGGGTACGTGGACATCGTCGCCGTGATCGAGAAAGAGGAGCAGCATCGGCGGGAGGGCATGAGTTGCCCCAACGTCACGGTTTCGCCCGAGCAGGATCGGATCAGCCGCGCTATTCGCGATGGCGACAATGGCGCGGCCATCCGGCTGCTGGAGGCGGACGAGTCGCTGATACGCGCCTGCGACCGGGACGGTGCGACACCCCTGCACGCCGCCGCGGAAGAAGGGAATGCGGAGTTGGTGGCGTGGCTGCTGGATCGGC